>Ga0116142_10000910_pt1 | contig 37692 bp, 35 predicted proteins | sample AD_UKC033_MetaG_FD_89785 | JGI IMG/M metagenome (GOLD analysis project Ga0116142, IMG submission 89785) | Active sludge microbial communities of municipal wastewater-treating anaerobic digesters from USA - AD_UKC033_MetaG | ecosystem: Engineered > Bioreactor > Anaerobic > Digestate | place: USA... | reverse complement strand
GATGGAGGTCGACTACGACAAGCTCGTCAAGCGCATCTCCGGGCGCCGCAGCTGCACGAACTGCGGGCGCGTGTTCAACATCCACACCGCGCCGCCGCCGTCCGCGGGCTGCTGCGCCGCGCCGCATCTCGTGCAGCGCCCCGACGACAAGGAAGAGACGGTGGCGAAGCGCCTCAAGGTCTACGACGAGCAGACGCGGCCGCTGGTCGAGCACTACGCCGCGCAGGGCCTGCTGCGCATGATCGATGCCGACGCGGGCATGGAGGAAGTCACCCATCGGCTCGAGGCTGCGCTCGCGCCGCGCACCGGCGACGGCGTCGAGGTGGTCGAGGAAGCCTAGCGCCAGGCCGGCAGCTCAGGCCGATTCGCCGAGCGCACCGAGCAATTCCTGTCCCACCACCTGGCGCCGCCATCCGGAGATCACGGCCACATCGCGGGCGCCGCCCGCGAGTCTTTCGAGTTCGCGCCGCGGGGCGATCACTTCCGCGCTGATGCCGGTGTCGCTCGCAGCCGCGCGCGTCAATTCCGCGAGGCGCTTCACCATGGCGGTGACTTCGGGGTCGGGACGCCCGCGCGTCGGCTGGGGCGGCGGTGGATCGGGTATCGCCGCTGCCCGCACGAGTTCGAGGATCGCAGCTCCGGAGCGCTGCGCCACGCCGGCCGGCAGCCCGGGGATCGCGGCGAGCGCGGCAAGGCTGCGCGGCACGAGCGCCACGATCTCCTTGAGCACCGCATCGTCGAGTATCCAGCCGCGCGGCCGGTTGCTGTCCATGGCCCGCCGCTCGCGCCAGGCCGCGAGCGACCTGGCGAGCCGCTGGCGGCCCGGATCGAGCGACAGCACGCCCTTCAGGCGCTGCCAGGCCGCGTCCGGTTCGACCGTGAAGGTCGCCGGATCGGCCAGTGCGCGCAGTTCCTCCTCGAGCCAGTGCAGGCGGCCGAGCTTGTCGAGCCGCTCGAGCAGTGCATCGCGCAGCGCCAGCAGGTAGCGCACGTCATCGAGCGCGTAGGCGATCTGCTCGGGGCTCAGGGGGCGGCGCGCCCAGTCGGTGCGCGTGTGCGCCTTGGCGAGTTCCTGCCCGAGCAGCTGGCGCACGAGTTCCGCATAGCCGACCTGTGCAGGGAAGCCGGCGAGCGCGGCCGCGACCTGCGTGTCGAATACCGGCCCGACGCGGCCGATGGCCGCCCAGAGCACCTCGAGGTCCTGGCGCGCGGCATGCAGGATCTTCAGCGGCCCATCGGGGCCGAGCGCCGGCGCCAGCGCGGCGAGCGGGGCGCCGCCGAGCGGGTCGATGCATACCGCACGCCGCGGCGTCGCGGCCTGCAGCAGGCACAGCTCGGCGCGATAGGTGCGCTCGCGCATGAATTCGGTGTCGAGGCCGATCGCCGGCGCGGCCGCCAGTTCCGCGCCGAGCTCCGCGAGTTCCCCGGCGGCGGCAATGAGTGGTGCGCTGTTCGGCATGCAGAATGGTCCCGGAGACTCCCGTACAATCGGTCCGGCATTATGCGAGCCGAATCACGAGCCCGAAAGCACCGGCCGGCATGTTGAGCCTGGTCCGGCTGTACGCCGACATTGCGTTGCTGCGCCGTGGGCCGGAGGATCTGCCCGCGTCGCTGTTCCTGCTCGTCGCGACCGTAGTCGCGAACTTCCTCGTCAATTTCGCCGTGAGCCTCGTGCTGCCGCCGATCGCCGGTCCGTGGCACATGCACCTGATCGTCGACATCGCCTTCACACTCGCGTGGTGCGCGGCACTGCTGCGGGTGTTCGGCAGGCCCGAGCGCTTCCTGCAGACGACCACCGCCGTGTTCGGCTACCAGACGGTGCTCGCGCCGCTGTGGATCGCGACCGCCTGGCTTGCCGGCCGATTCCAGGACGACGAACTGTGGCTCGTGCCCGTCGCGATTCTGGGGCTCGGCATGCTGGCGTGGATGCTGGCCGCGAACGGCCGTATCCTGCGCTCGGCGCTCGAGCAGCCGATGCCGGTGTGCATCGGCCTCGTGCTGCTGCAGACCTTCGTCGGCCAGCTCGTGCTGCTCGGCCTCTTTCCATCGCCGGCGCCACCCTGATGCACATTCACATCCTCGGAATCTGCGGCACCTTCATGGCCGGGATCGCCGCGATCGCGAAATCGGCCGGACATCGCGTGACGGGCTCCGACCGGAATGTCTATCCGCCGATGAGCACCCAGCTCGCGGCGCTCGGCATCGACATCGTGCAGGGCTTCGACGCCGCGCAGCTCGATCCGCCACCCGACGTCGTCGTCATCGGCAACGTGATGACGCGCGGCGTGCCGGTCATCGAGGCCGTGCTCGATCGCGGCATCCCCTACCAGTCCGGTCCCGAATGGCTCGCGCGCGCGGTGCTCGAGGGTCGCTGGGTGCTCGCCGTCTCCGGCACGCACGGCAAGACCACGACCTCGAGCATGCTCGCGTGGATACTCGAATATGCGGGCCTCTCGCCGGGCTTCCTGATCGGCGGCCTGCCCGGCAATTTCGACGTCTCGGCGCGGCTCGGCGCGGCGCCGTTCTTCGTGATCGAAGCCGACGAGTACGACACGGCGTTTTTCGACAAGCGCGCGAAGTTCGTGCACTACCGGCCGCGCACGCTGGTGCTGAACAACCTCGAGTACGACCACGCCGACATCTATCCGGACCTCGCGTCGATCCAGCGGCAGTTCCACCACCTCGTGCGTATCGTGCCGCCGTCTGGGCTGATCGTCGCCAACGCCGCCGATCCGAACCTCGACGCGACGCTGGCCATGGGTTGCTGGACCCCGCGCGAGGGCTTCGCCCGCGCCGGCGGGGCGGGTGCGCACTGGAGCGCGCGATCGTCGGGCGCGGACGATTACGCGCGCTTCGACGTGCTCGCGGGCGGTGAGCCGGTCGCGACGGTCGAGTGGACGCAGTTCGGCGCGCACAACGTCGACAATGCGCTCGCGGCGATCGCCGCCGCGCGCCACGCCGGCGTGCCGGTGGCGGTCGCGGCTGCCGCCCTCGGCAAGTTCAAGGGCATCAGGCGGCGCATGGAGTTGCGTGGCGAGGTGGCCGGCGTACGCGTGTACGACGATTTCGCGCATCACCCCACCGCCATCGCGACGACCATCGACGGCCTGCGCCGGCGTGCCGGTGCGGCGCGCCTCGTCGCGGTGCTCGAGCCGCGCTCGAACACCATGAAGCTCGGGGTGCATCGCGATACGCTCGCCGGCTCGCTCGAAGGCGCCGACGAGGTGTGGGTGTACGCGCCTGCCGACATCGGCTGGGACGTCGGGGGCGCGATGGCGTCGCTGGGCGCGCGGCTGCACGTGCGCGGTGACGTCGACGTGCTCGCAGCCGATCTCGTGCGCGAACTGCGAGCCGGCGATCAGCTGCTGATCATGAGCAACGGCGGCTTCGGCGGGCTGCACGACAAGGTGCTCGCTGGTCTTGCGCAGTCGCGGGAGCGCGTGCGCGCCTGACCATGGGCACGAGCACGGAGCTGCCGCTGTTCCCGCTCGGTACCGTGCTGTTTCCCGGCGGTCCGCTGCCGCTGCGGATCTTCGAGACGCGTTACGTCGACATGGTGCGCCGCAGCCTGCGCGAGCAGCGCGGATTCGGCGTGCTGTGGATCAGATCGGGCAGGGAAGCGGGCGAGGTCGCGCAGACCGCGAGCGTCGGCACGAGCGCGCGCATCGTCGATTTCTACCAGCTGCCCGATGGCCTGCTCGGCCTCACCTGTCTCGGCGAGCGCAAGTTCCGGCTGCTCCGCCGCTGGCAGGCGAGCGACGGGCTCAATCTCGGCGAGGTCGAATGGCTCGCGCCCGAGCCGTCGGTGCCCGTGCCCGAGTCGCTGCAGCACCTCGCCCTGCTGCTGCGCGCCGTGCTGCCGCAGCTCGGCAACCTGTACGAGGCCGTGCCGCGCCACTTCGGCGACGCCTCGTGGGTCAGCGCGCGCATCGCGGAAATCCTGCCGATCGAACTCGCCGAGAAGCAGGCCTGTCTCGAACTCGACGACGGGGTTCAGCGGCTCGCGCGGCTCGCGCCGCTGATCCTGCGCGAATAGAAGCGCACGAGCGCCCAGCCGATCACCGGAATCCACGCGAGCACCAGCCAGCCGATCACGCCGTCGTAGCCCGACACGAGCGCGCCGAGCGCGTGGGCGTCCGCGCGCTGCGAGGTTTCCCTCACCACGCTGATGACGCACACCCAGCCGGCGTGCAGGCCGATGCAGGCGGCGATGTTGCCCGTAAGGCGGCGCACGATGCCGAGCAGCACGCCGACCCCGGTGAGGCACAGGAAGGCATCGAGGATGCCGAGCGGCTGTGCGAACGAGCGCAGCGCGCCGCCGAGCAGCGCCACGCCGCTCCATGCATCCACCTCGGCCGCCGGAATGCGGTGGCGGGCGATGAAATGGGTCGCGGCGTAGATGAGCGCCGTGGCGATGATCGCCATGCGCGCGCCCGATTGCCGCGCGATGCCCGTGTACATCGCGCCGCGCAGGAAGGTCTCCTCGATGAACGCGACGACGAGCCCGCTGCCGAGCCCGCCCAGTACATAACCGAAAACCTCGGTGCCGGGCACCGATTCTTTCGGTTCCCGCAGGCCGAGGGCGAACAGCAGGGCGATCACCGGCAGCATCGAGGCGATGCCGAGCACGACGGCGAGCGCGCCTTCGGTGAGGAACGCACGCCGCGGCAGGCCGTAGCCGAGGCTCCTGCGGTCCGCGAGGCCGAGGCGCCGCGCGACGATGATGAAACCGATCAGCAGCGCGAGCATGCCGACGCGGTTGGCGACGCGATGGAACGGCACGTCGAGCACGGGTCCCGCGAGCAGCCACGCCGGCCACGCGAACAGCGCGATCGCCGCGAGGCCCGCCACGATCAATCCCAGGAACCACAGAAGCGCCTTCATGCACCCAATTCTGCACAAACACACGCCTTTGTGCGCTCGCCCGCCGCGGCCGGCGCCGCGACACTCTGCGGCACATACAGCAGGGAGGGCCTGGCCATGATCACACCGTCCCCGGCCGAAGTGCTGAGCGCGCTCGCCAAGGGCTTCGATCCATCCTCCGGCGAACTGCTCGATGCCACCGGCATCTGGCAGCAGCCCGCGATCACCGATGCCTTGCGCGCGGGGGCAGCGGCGCTCGGGGAGGAGGCTGCAAGCGCGCCTGCCACCGCGCAGCCCCGTCCAACGGCGCCGGCCAATGTCGGCCAACCCTGGACCCCGCAGGAAGAGCAGGAACTGCTGGCGAGCTTCGCCGCAGGCACGCCGCTGCCGGAGATCGCCGCGCGGCACCTGCGCTCGCTCACCGCGATCGAGGCACGGCTCGAGCGGCTCGGCAAGATCACTCCCGAGCAGCGCGTGACCCGCAACCGGTTTACCGCGACCCGAGCGCCCGCGGAGTGATGCCCCGCCGCTCGAGCAGCTCGAGCAGGCCATCCTCGCCGACCAGGTGCAACGCACCCACCACCACGAGCGTGTCGTCCGGGCGCGCGAGCAACGCGACGATCTGCGGGATCCAGCGCTGGTTGCGGGCCGTGACGAGCGCACCGTAGAGCGCCGGCGCCTTGCCGTACTCGTCGAGCAGCAGGTGCGCGAGCGCCCCGGTGTCGGCGCGCCGCCAGGCGTCGATCATGCGGCGGACCTCGGTCGGCGCCGCATCGAGCTCGTCCAGGGTCTGCTCGAGAAAGGTCGCCTGGTCCTCGAGGGACAGACCGTCGAGCACCGCAAGCTGCTCCTCGATCGTCTCGAGTCCGCCGATCGGCTTGCCGTCGGCCAGCGCGCGCGCGACGAGCTGCCGTTCCACGCCGAGGGCGAGATCGAGGTCCAGCTTCACGAACATCATGGGCAGCAATCCCATGGCGACCGCCCACGGCTCGAGCGTCGCCACGCTGTCGAGCGGCAGGCCGAGCTTGCGCGCCTCACGATCGAGCCGCTCGAACCGCGCCGGTCCCAGTAGCGTGCGCAGGGTTTCGCCATCGGCCAGGAAGCCGTTCGCGGCGAGGTACTCACCCGCCGCGAGTTCGTCGAGGTCGTCGAAATCGATCTCCATCACGAGCTGCTCGGCATCGCGATAGGCGGTGTCGAAGCCGGGGGGCAGCCGGCTCTGCGCCGGGTCCAGCACGTGTACCGACCCGGCCAGGTACACGGTGCCGCCGTTCGGCCCCTGGATCGCCCAGACCGGCCCCGCGCCGTCCGCATTCGCGGCGGCGCCGGCCGCCATCGCGACCAGGCAGGCTGCCGCGGCGGGCCAGCGGATCATTCGTCGAGCCATTCGATGTGCGTGTCGATCCGCCCGTCGTCCAGCAAGGCGAGGACACGATAGGCGGGCGGCTTGCGGTCGATCGCGAACTGCTCGGAGCCCGGCAGGAACTGGGCGCAGGTCGCCGGGGTCGCGAGCAGCCGCACGCCGCTGCGCGTCGTGTCGAGTTGCTGGTGCACATGTCCCCACAGGACCGCGCGCACGTTGCGATGGCGATCGAGGATCTCGAAGAACTCGTCGCGATTGTCGAGCCCGACCCGGTCGAGCCAGGCGCTGCGCATGTCGATCGGGTGGTGGTGCAGGCAGACGAGCACGTGCCGCCCGCTCGCCGCAGTAAGCGCGTGATCGAGCCGCGCGAGCGTGGGCGGCGCGAGGTGCCCGACGGCGCTGCCCGGCACCGAGCTGTCGAGCATCACGATGCGCCACATGCCGACATCGAAATGCCCGTCGATGTGGAACGGCGTCGTCGCGAGCGCGACGCGCATCTCGTCGATCAGGTCGTGGTTGCCCGCGATGCAATGCACCGGTTTGCCGAGGTCCGCGAACAGCCGGCGGATATGCGCGTAGCCGCCCGCATCGTCCTGTACCAGGTCGCCGGTCAGCAGCAGCGCATCGAGATCCCAATGGTGCCGGCGCGCGTGCGCGATGGCGCGCTCGAGCGCGGGCAGGGTGGCGATGCCGCGCAGGCTGCCGGCTGCATCGCCGTAGAGATGCGGATCCGTGAACTGGATGAGTCGCGGTATCACGGGCAGAATTTTAGCAAAGGGGTCGGCGCGGCATGGTGACGCATTACCGTCGCGGCGCGTCGTGATTCGGCGACGGCGCGCCACTTCACGCCGCACGTGCGTGATATCGTGAACCGGACCACAGTGGGGCCGACATATGACCAATTACACGATAGCGATGACCGCCCAGTTGCAGCGCTACCTGATCGAGCACACGGTGCGCGAGCCGGCGATCCTCGCGGCGCTACGCCAGCTCACCGCGAAGATGCCGCAGGCCAACATGCAGATCGCGCCGGAGCAGGGCCAGCTGATCCAGCTGCTGGTGCGCCTGATCGGCGCGCGCCGCTGCCTCGAGATCGGCACCTTCACCGGATATTCGGCACTCTGTGTCGCGCTCGCGATGCCCCGCGACGGCGAACTCATCGCCTGCGACGTCAGCCTCGAGTGGACGCAAATCGCGCGCCGCTTCTGGCGCGAGGCGGGCGTCGATGCGCGCATCGACCTGCGCATTGCGCCGGCGCTCACCACCCTCGATGAGCTGCTGCAGGGCGGCGGCTCCTCGTTCGACTTCGCCTTCCTCGACGCCGACAAGGAAAACTACCTGGAGTACTACGAGCGCGTCGTCGAGCTGCTGCGCCCGGGTGGCCTGCTGGTGGTCGACAACGTGCTGTGGGCCGGTGCCGTGGCCGATGCCGGCGTGCAGGACGCGGAGACCAACGCGATCCGCGCGCTCAACGATCGCGCACGCGACGACGAGCGGGTCGACATGTCGCTGGTGCCGATCGGCGACGGCCTGCTGCTCGCGCGCAAGCGCGGCTAGGCGCGCCGGCTAGTTGAGGCAGACGACGAGATTGGCGTGGTAGGCACGCCAGTCGATCGGCACGACGATCGGGCGCGTGTCGGGTGAATAGCCGATCGTGGTCGAGCTGCCGGCCACGACCGACGGAGTCGAGATGATGAAATTACGCCCGAAGTCCCTGCGCGCATTGCCGGAGAGCGTGTTCGCCACCTCGCCGACGAGGTCGCGCAGGTTCGCGTCGCTCATGTCGGTTTCCTGCATGCGCATCAGCATCACGGAGAGCATGCCCTTCGGCGCGGTGAAATAGACCACGCCCTTGCGCTTGCCGGAGATGCGGATCATGCCGGTGTAGTCGAAGACCTCGGGCGCCTTGCCGAGCGCGAGGTAGGGCGTGCCGACCACGGCCGGCTGCTGCACGGCGGTGTCGAAATAGTTGAGCACCGCCGCGACAAAGGTGCCGATTTCTCCCTGCAGTGACATGGTGCCCGCTCAGCTCTCGATCAGCTTCACCAGCGCATCGTTGAGCTGGCGTTCGGTGAACGGTTTGCAGAGAAAGCCGCTGGCGCCCTTCTCGAGCGCCTCGATCGCCGTGGCCTTGTCGGCCAGCGCGGAGATCACGAGGATGCGGATGTCGGGGTCGCGGCCGACCAGCTGCTCGACGCATTCGATGCCGTCCATCTCCGGCATCGTCAGGTCCATGGTGACGAGCGTCGGGCGAGTCTGCTCGTGCAGCTCGAGTGCCTCGCGGCCATTGCCCGCGAGGCCGACGATCTCCACCTGCGGGATGTCCTGCGAGCGCTCGATCTTGCGACGCATGATATTCGAGTCGTCGACGATCATCAGGCGGTGCTGGCGTACGGCGTTCATGGGCTGCGGACTCAGGCGACGTGGCTCGCGCCGGCCTGCACGGCCGCCTGCGGCAGCTTCATGCGGAAGCGTGTGAACTTGCCATCCGCCGTCGCGATGCCGATCGAGCCGCCGAGGTCGCGCACCGTCTGGCTCACCGCGTCGAGACCCACGCCGCGGCCGGCGTGCTCGGTGACCTTGTCGGCCGTCGAGAAGCCGGCGCGGAATATCAGCCCGTACACGGCGGGGCGCTCCATGCGCGCCGCATCGGCCGGCGACACGAGCCCCTTGCGCAGCGCCATGTCGAGGATGCGCTCGTACGGCAGGCCCTGACCGTCGTCTTCGACGGTCAGCACGTAACCGTCGGCGCCCGCCTCATCGAAGCTGACGCGCACTGCGGCGGTCTCGCTCTTGCTCGCCGAGACGCGGTGGTCCGGTGTCTCGATGCCGTGCACGACGGCGTTGCGCGCCATGTGGATCGTGATGTCCCGCGCCGCCTTGCGATAGGCCGGCGGGATCGCCTCGAGGCCGCGGCACTGCAGCGCCACGCGCTTGCCGTGCGCCTGCGCGGTGTCCTTGACGACCTTGGCCAGCACCTGTTCGAGCGTGGGCTCCTCGGACGTGAGCAGCTGGTTCGCGAGCAGCGGCGGCACGACGGACTTCATCGTATCGCCCTTGGGTTGCACTTCGCTCAGTCGGTCGGCGAACTGGCCGACGCCGCCGAGGTAGGACATCAGTTCGTCGAGCTTGACGACGATCGGGATGAAGTCGTTGCCGTCGATCTGCGCGCGGTCGCGGAGCGCCACCAGGCTTTCCTCGAGCTGGTGCACGCGCGAGGCGACGGAGGTCAGCGACAGCGCGCCGGCCTCGCCCTTGATCGTGTGCACTTCGCGGAACACGCCATTCAGCTTCGAGCGCAGTTCGGCCTCTTCGCGGCCGGGCTGCTTCAGGATCGCGTTGCACTTGCGCAGCGCCATGTCGGCGTCGCGCACGAACGACTGCAGCTGCGCGCCCGGCACCTGCAGCAACTGCATGACGAGGTCGAGCTGCGCCTGGTTCTCGGCCTTCGACTGCTCGAGTTCGCGCGAGATCTGCACCCGATCGGTGACGTCGGTGACGATGCCGAGCAGGTGCTCGCCCTGGCCGCCGGCATTCCTGACGCGCTTGAACGCGAACGACAGGAAGCGCGAATCGGTGCCGCCGCCGGACTTCGGGAACTGCACTTCGATCTGGTTCAGCGGATTGACCGTATCGATCAGGTCCTCGTGCACCTTCTCCTTCCACAGCAGGTTCACGAACTTCATTGCCGTGGCGAGCGTCTTGGCCGGCACCAGCGGGCGCAGCAGGTCCTCGAACGAGGTGGCGCGCACGTTCTCGGTGTGCAGGATGCGGGTGAGGGAGGCGGAGTAGACGGCGCCGAGCGCCAGGTTGCGGTCGAGCAGGAACAGGCCCTCGCGCACGGTGCCGAGGATGTCCGCGACCTGGCGTTCGGCACGGCGCGCGTCGTCGGTCGCGCGCCGCGAGCGCAGCGCGAAGTAGAGCATCAGGGCGAGCAGCAGCGTGGACACGGCAGCGCCGATCAGCAGGAAGCTGCGCAGGCTGCCGCCCCGGTCGCCGACCGCGTCCTGCAGGCCGGTCGCGAGGTCCTTGAGCGCGCCGCCGACGTCGCGCATCGAATCGTCCTGCGCCGCGAGCGCGGCATCCACGTCGGCCTTCAGCGCGCGACCGGTGGCATTCAGACGCGAACCGGAGAGCGTGTCGGAGTAGGGCGTGCCCTTGTGGCTGTCGACCGCAACGAGCAGCGGCGACAAGCGTGCCCAGGCGGCGTCGAGCGCGCCGCGCACGCGCTGGATCTCGACGGTGCCGCCGAGGCCGGCCGCGATCAGGTCGGCGTCGATGCGCTCGAGCGCCTTGTCGAAGCCCTCGCGCGCGGCGGCGATGTCCGCCAGCGGCTCGCCGATGAACGTGCGCGACTCGAGTCCGCGCTGCACCAGCGTCAACTCGGTGCCGAAGTACTGCGGCAGCGAGCGCAGCTCCGAGGCGAGCTGCAGCGCGCTCGATGCCGACTGCAGCTGCGAGGCCCGCTGGATGCCGAGGGTCAGCAGCAGCGTCAGCACCGCTGCGAAGGTCGTGGCGACGACGACCGGCATCAGCTGCGCGAGGTCGAAGTCGGTGCGCCGGCGTTTCATCATCGGTCTCCGATCCTGAAGGTCAAGCGCACCGAGGCGCGCGGCAGCCGCTCTGCGTCGGCCGCACTGATCTGCTCGTAACGCCAGCCGCGCACCGCATCCATGGCGGCGGCGTCGAACACGCCGGGCGGCGTCGATTCGATGACCTGAAGGTCGCGCGGGCGACCCTCGGGAGTCAGCGCGAAACCGACCACCACCTCACCCTCGATGCCGTCGCGTTCGGCCTGCGCCGGGTACTTCGGCGCGCCGCGCTTCTTCGCCTTCGGCATCCTGGGCGGCGGTGCCGTGGCCGCCGTGCCCGCAGCCGCCGCGCCCGCTGCCGGCGCAGGGCTGCGCGCCGTACGCTGCGCGGTTTCGGCGCGCTGCTGCTCGCGTGCGGCGGCGGCGTCGCGCGCGGCCTGCAGCTCCTTGCGCGCGTCGGTGGCGTCGCGCGAGCCGCCGGCCTTGGTAGCGGCCGCGAGATAGCGTTCGGCGCCGGCGAAATCACCTGACCCGGTCGCGTCACGGGCCGCGCGGGTCAGCGCGGCCAGGTAGTCGCGCTGGAAGGCGACCACCTGGGAATGGCGCCGGTCGATCTGCTGCAGCGACGCGAGCTGTGCCGACGGTCCGCGGGCGGAGGTGTCGAGCAGCAGCGCCGGAGTCAGCGACGCGCGCGCCTCGGCAACCGCGCGCGCCAGGTCGGCGTTCCTGCGCTGTGCATCGATGCTGCGCCTGAGGTCCTGCACCAGCGCCTTTTCGGTGCCGAGCGCGGCGAGTTCGTCGATCAGCCGCTCCGCGCCCTGGAACTGGTCGTTCGAGATCGCCTCGCGGGCGCGAGCTGCTAGCCATTTCGGGCGCGCGGCGGCCATGTCCGCCTCGACCGCGGCGAGCGCCGAGTCGTTGGGCGCGGCGACGCGCAGCACGTCGAGCAGCTTCGCCGCCTCGTCGATCTGCCCGGCTTTGATCTGCGCCTGCGCCTGGCCGGCGACGATCGCGACGATGCGCTGCACGCCATCGATCGCCTCGGCATTGGCCGGCTCGACGGCGAGCACGCGAGAGTAGAGCGCGAGCGCGTTGCCCGTGGCCGGCTCGACATAGCGCCGCTCGGCGAAGGCAATGCGGGCGGCGGACAGCAGTTCGGGAACCGAGCGCGTGTCGGCCGGCGCCGCGTCGGCCTGTGCGGGCGCCTCGGCCGGTTCGGCCACGGGCGTTGCAGTCGTTGCGGCAGGTTCGTCCGCGATCGTCGCGGGTGAGGAGTCATCGCCGCCCAACCACAGCCACGCGGCACCGGCGAGCACGAGCACGGCGGCCGCGGCCGCCGCGATCATCGGCAGGGGCAGCTTGCGCGGCGTGGATCCGTCGCCGGCGGCGCCGGATGCCGTCGCGGCGCCTGCGGAGGCAACGCGCGGCTCGGCAGTGAGGGCCGCGGCGATGGCGTTCGTTTCCAGGTTCTCGCGTTCGAGCAGCTGCATGATCGCGCCGCGCGTCAGCGCGAGGGTCCATTGCGGGCGCGCCGCCGCGGGCGCCACCACCACCAGGGCGAACGAGGGGAACTCCGCCTCCATAGTGCGCACGATCTCGGGCGCATTGGCGAGCGTGGCGGCGTCGATCAGCGCGACGCCCGCACGGCCGCGAACCATTTCGGCCCACGCGCCGGTGCCGTCGGTGGTGTGTGAACGAAAGCGATCGTCCATCGCCGGCCCGAGGCTCAGCAGGAATTCGTCATCGGACGTGAAGACGATGACGTCCTTGCGCGTCTTGCGGGAATGACCGCCCGGGATTTCGGCTGGTGCGTGTGCCTGTGCCTGTGCGGTCGATCCTGACTCTTGCATCCGCGTACCCCCTTGCCCGTGTCCGCCGTCAATGGCCGGACCAAGAGGAATATTCCGTCGCCGACCGGCGACGTGACGCGACACATTTCACGGAATCCGGCCGGCTTATGTGCCGTGGCGCACCGGTAATGTCGTGATGCCAAGTGCATCACACAAAGGCAGGCCCGGAAGCGCGAGCACGCTTCCGGGCCTGTGTACCGTGGTCGGGGCCCCGGGCCCGACCAGAGGGCCCGGGCGCGCGGCTAGTAGCGGTAGTGCTCGGGCTTGAACGGGCCCTGTGGCGCCACGCCGATGTATGCCGCCTGCTCCGGCGTCAGTGTCGTCAGCTTCGCGCCGATACGCTCGAGGTGCAGCTGCGCGACCTTCTCGTCGAGATGCTTCGGCAGCACGTAGACCTCCTTGCCGTACTTGTCACCGTGCGCGAACAGCTCGATCTGCGCCAGCACCTGGTTGGTGAACGAATTGGACATCACGAAGGACGGATGCCCGGTGCCGCAACCCAGGTTCACGAGCCGGCCCTCGGCCAGCACGATCAGGCGCTTGCCGTCAGGGAAGATCACGTGGTCCACCTGCGGCTTCACCTGTTCCCACTTGTACTGCTTGAGGGCCGCGATCTCGATCTCGCTGTCGAAGTGGCCGATGTTGCACACGATCGCCTGGTGCTTCATGCGGCGCATGTGCTCGTGCGTGATCACGTTGAGGTTGCCGGTCGCGGTGACGAAGATGTCGGCCTTGTCGCAGGCCTCGTCCATGGTGACGACCTTGAAGCCCTCCATCGCGGCCTGCAGCGCGCAGATCGGGTCGATCTCCGTGATCCAGACCTGCGCCGAGAGGGCGCGCAGCGATTCGGCCGAACCCTTGCCTACGTCGCCGTAGCCGGCGACCACGGCCACCTTGCCGGCGACCATCACGTCGGTGGCGCGCTTGATCGCGTCGACCAGCGACTCGCGGCAGCCGTACAGGTTGTCGAACTTCGACTTGGTGACCGAATCGTTGACGTTGATCGCGGGGAAGGGCAGCTTGCCGTCGCGTTGCAACTGGTAGAGCCGCTTGACGCCGGTGGTGGTCTCTTCGGTGACCCCCTTGATGTGCGCCAGCCGCTTCGAATACCAGTCAGGGCTCTGGCCGAGCCGTGCCCGGATGGCGGCGAACAGCGCGACCTCTTCCTCGTTGGTCGGCTTGGCGATCACCGACGGGTCCTTCTCGGCCTGCGCGCCGAGCAGCAGCAGCAGCGTGGCGTCGCCGCCGTCGTCGAGGATCATGTTGGCGTACTGGTTGCCCGGCCAGTCGAAGATGGCGTGGGTGAACTGCCAGTACTCGTCGAGGGTCTCGCCCTTGTAGGCGAACACCGGCGTGCCGCCCGCGGCGATCGCCGCGGCGGCATGGTCCTGCGTCGAGTAGATGTTGCACGACGCCCAACGCACGTCGGCGCCGAGGTGCTTCAGCGTATCGATCAGCATGGCGGTCTGGATCGTCATGTGGAGCGATCCGGCGATGCGCGCGCCGCGCAGCGGAAGTACCGGGCCGAACTCCTTGCGGATCGCCATCAGACCGGGCATTTCGGTCTCGGCGATTGCCATCTCCTTGCGGCCCCAGTCCGCTTCCCTGATGTCGCGTACGAAATAGTCGGGCGTCGTGCCCGACGGCTTGGCTACTGCAGTCATGTCGTCCTCCGAAATCATGACGAGCGCCGTTGATACCTGGCACGTCGGTTCCTGAGCCTGGCAGGGCTTGCCCCTGTCGCAGCGCTCCTCAGGTCGACGCCCGGCCGCCACCCTGGCAGCCGGTATTCCACAAACTCGTTGCCGTTACGCGGCCCGTGCGCGCGTGCGCCGCAGCTCCGCTGCGAGCGCTGCCGCCTTGTCGGTGCGCTCCCAGGTGAAATCGGCGTCCTCGCGGCCGAAGTGGCCGTACGCCGCGGTCTTCAAATAGATCGGGCGGGTCAGGTCGAGCATCTCGCGCAGGCCGTAGGGCGTCAGATCGAAGAAGCGGCGCACGAGCTGGGTCAGCTTCTCGCGCGGCAGCTTTCCGGTGCCGAAGGTCTCGACCATGATCGAGGTCGGCTCGGCGACGCCGATCGCGTAGCTCACCTGTACCTCGCAGCGGTCGGCGAGGCCGGCGGCGACGATGTTCTTCGCCACGTAGCGGCACGCGTACGCGGCCGAGCGGTCGACCTTCGACGGATCCTTGCCCGAGAACGCCCCACCGCCGTGGCGCGCGAAGCCGCCATAGGTATCGACGATGATCTTGCGCCCGGTCAGGCCGCAATCGCCGACCGGTCCGCCGATCACGAAGCGCCCGGTCGGGTTGATGTGGAACTTCGTGCCCTTGTGCAGCCACTTCTTCGGCAGCACCGGCAGGATCACCTCGTCCATCACCGCCTCGCGCAGCGTCTTCGTCGACACGTCGGGCGAGTGCTGGGTGGAGAGCACGACCGCGTCGATCGCGACCGGCTTGTTGTCCTCATAGCGCAGCGACACCTGGCTCTTGGCGTCCGGGCGCAGCCAGCGGAGCTTGCCGCGCTTGCGCATCTGCGCCTGACGCTGCACCAGCCGATGCGCGTAGGTGATCGGGGCGGGCATCAGCACGTCGGTCTCGTTGCTCGCATAACCGAACATCAGGCCCTGGTCGCCGGCGCCCTGCTTGCGCTCGTCCTTGCGGTCGACGCCCTGGGCGATGTCGGCCGACTGCTTGCCGATCACGTTGAGCACGCCGCAGGTGGCGCCGTCGAAGCCCATGTCGGAATGGTTGTAGCCGATGCCGAGCACGGTCCTGCGCACCAGCGCCTCGAGATCCACCCACGCGCTGGTGGTGACCTCACCGGCGACGATCACCACGCCGGTCTTGATCAGCGTCTCGCAGGCCACGCGCCCACGGGGATCCTGGGTCAGGATCTCGTCGAGCACCGCATCGGAGATCTGATCGGCGATCTTGTCCGGGTGACCTTCCGAAACCGACTCGGAGGTGAACAGGTAGCTGTTGGGCATCAGTGTTGGGGTCGAGGCAATTAAACTCCCATTATAGCTGGCGCGACCGCGCAGTGGCAGTCGGCAACCCCATGCAGACTTTGCCCCGGTTTGCTGTCGCGGCGCCGGTGATGGACAATGCGCGCCCGCTTTTTCTGCCCGGTATCTGCCCACCCATGCCGACACGCCGCGATCTCGCCAATGCCATCCGTGCCCTTGCCATGGACGCCGTCCAGGCCGCGAAGTCGGGACATCCGGGTGCGCCGATGGGCATGGCGGACATCGCCGAGGTGCTGTGGCGCGATGTGCTGAAGTACAACCCGCGCAACCCGCGCTGGGTCGACCGCGACCGCTTCGTGCTGTCGAACGGCCACGCCTCGATGCTGCTGTACGCCGTGCTGCACCTGACCGGCTATCCGCTCACGCTCGAGGAAATCCGCAATTTCCGCCAGCTTGGTGCGCGCACCGCCGGGCACCCGGAGCGCGACCTTGCCATCGGCATCGAGACGACCACCGGCCCGCTCGGCCAGGGCTTTGCCAACGCCGTCGGCATGGCGCTCGCCGAGAAGATGCTGGCGGCCGAGTTCAATCGCCCGGGCCACGAGATCGTCGGCCACCACACCTATGTGTTCGTCGGCGACGGCTGCCTGATGGAGGGCATCTCGCACGAGGCGGCCTCGCTCGCCGGTACGCTGAAGCTCGGCAAGCTGATCGCGGTGTTCGACGACAACGGTATCTCGATCGATGGCAAGGTGCAGGGCTGGTGCACCGACGATGTCGCCCGGCGCTTTGCCGCCTATGGTTGGCACGTCATCAAGGACGTGGATGGCCACGATTCGGCGGCCGTCGCGTCGGCGCTGCGCAAGGCGCGCAACCACAAGAACCAGCCCACCATGATTCTCGCGCGCACGATCATCGGCTTCGGTGCTCCGAACAAGCAGGGCACCAAGAGCGTGCATGGCGAGGCGCTCGGCGTCGAGGAAGTCTCGGCGGCGCGCACCACGCTCGGCTGGCCCCACGGGCCGTTCGAGATCCCGGATGAGATCCGTGCGCAGTGGGACCGCCGTGCGCAGGGTGAGGCGGCCGAGAAGAGCTGGCAGCGCCGCTTCCGCCGCTACCGCAAGGCGTTCCCCGAACTCGCGGCCGAGTACGAGCGGCGCATGGCGGGGCGATTGCCGGACAACCACGCCGCGCTGCTCGATGCGGCGCTCGCCGCCGCGCGCGCGCTCGAGTCGCCTCAGGCGACGCGCGTGTCGTCGGGTGCCGTGCTCGATGTCATCGGGCCGGGCCTGCCCGAACTGCTCGGCGGTTCGGCGGACCTCACCGGCTCGGTGAATACGCTGCGCAAGGATTCGCGCACCGTGACCGCCGACAACGCGGGCGGCAACTACATCCATTACGGCGTGCGCGAGTTCGCGATGACCGCGATGATGAGCGGCTTCACGCTGCACGGCGGTTTCCGGCCGTACGCGGGCACGTTCCTCGTCTTCTCCGACTATGCGCGCAATGCCGTGCGCCTCGCGGCGATGATGCACCAGCCGGTGATCCTCGTGTACACGCACGATTCGATCGGCCTCGGCGAGGATGGCCCGACCCACCAGCCGGTCGAACACCTCGCGAGCCTGCGCGCGATGCCGGGTCTGTCGCTGTGGCGCCCTGCGGACGCCGTCGAGACGGCGATCGCGTGGCGCATGGCGCTCGAGCGCATGAACGGGCCGACGGCCCTCGTGCTGACCCGGCAGGCGCTGCCGCAGCAGCCGCGTACCGCGGAACAACTGGCCGCGGTCGCGCGCGGTGGCTATACGCTGATCGACACGGAGGGCGTTCCCGAGGCGATCGTGATCGCGTGCGGTTCTGAGGTCGGCATCGCGGCGGACGCCGTGCGCGCGCTCCAGGCGCAGGGCCGGCGCGTGCGGCTCGTGTCGATGCCGTCGAGCGGCGCCTTCGATGCGCAGGATGCCGCGTGGCGCGAGGCGGTGCTGCCGCGGGCGGTCACGCGCCGTCTCGCCGTAGAGGCGGCCGCCCGCCAGAGCTGGTGGCGCTACGTCGGCAGCGACGGCGAGGTGATCGGTATCGACAGCTTCGGCGCCTCGGGCAAGGCGGCGGACCTGTCCAGGCATTTCGGCATCACGGCCGACCACATCGTGGCGGCCGTCGGCAAATTGCTCGCGTAAATTGCTCGCGTAAGTGGTACGGAGGAAGGAACGGTCATGGCAATCAAGGTAGGCATCAACGGGTACGGGCGCATCGGCCGCAACACGCTGCGGGCACTGTATGAAACGAAGCGCACGCACGAAATCCAGATCGTCGCGGTCAACGACCTCGGCGACGCGAACACCAATGCCCACCTGACCCGCCACGACACCGCCCACGGCAAGTTCCCCGGCGAAGTGCGCGTCGACGGCGATTCGATGCTGATCAACGGCGATCGCGTGCGCGTATTCGCCGAGCGCGACCCGGCGAAGCTGCCCTGGGGCGAACTCGGGGTCGATATCGTCATCGAGAGCACCGGCCACTTCACCAGCAAGGCGAAGGCGGGCGCGCACCTCAAGGGCGGCGCGAAGAAGGTGCTGATCTCGGCGCCCGGCGGCTCGGACGTCGATGCCACGGTCGTCTATGGCGTCAACCACGGTGATCTGAAGGCGAGCCACGAAGTCGTCTCGAACGCCTCGTGCACGACCAACTGCCTCGCGCCGGTCGCCAAGGTGCTGCACGAGAGCATCGGCATCGTCGGCGGGCTGATGACGACCATCCACTCCTACACCAACGACCAGGTGCTCACCGACGTCTATCACTCCGACCTGCGGCGCGCGCGCTCGGCGACGATGTCGATGATCCCGACCAAGACCGGGGCGGCCGCGGCACTCGGGCTGGTGCTGCCGGCGCTGAAGGGCAAGCTCGACGGTTACGCCGTGCGCGTGCCGACGATCAACGTGTCGCTCGTCGACCTGACGTTCACGCCCCAGCGCGCGACCACGGTCGAGGAAATCGACAAGCTGATGCTGGCCGCGTCACAGGGTCCGCTGAAGGGCGTGCTTGCATACACCAGCGAGCCGCTGGTCTCGATCGACTACAACCATGATCCGCATTCCTCGACCTACGACACGACGATGACCAAGGTGATCGACGGCAAGCTGGTCAAGGTCTGTTCCTGGTACGACAACGAGTGGGGCTTCTCCAACCGCCTGCTCGACGTCGTGTCCGCCTGGTCGCGCGCCAAGTAGGACGCGCCGTGAAGCTGCTGCGCATGAGTGATGTCGACCTCGCGGGCAAGCGGGTGATGATCCGCGAGGACCTGAACGTGCCGATCGACAAGGGCGTGGTGACCAGCGACGCGCGGATCCGCGCCGCGCTGCCGACGATCCGCCGGGCGATGCAGCAGGGCGCCAAGGTGATCATCCTCTCTCACCTCGGGCGGCCGGTCGAAGGCCACTACTCTGCGGAGAACTCGCTCGCGCCGGTGGCCGTGCGCCTCTCGGAGCTGCTCGGCAAGCCGGTGCCACTGCGCGAGAACTGGCTCGCCGGCGGTGTCGACATCGGCTACGGCGAAGCGGTGCTGTGCGAGAACGTGCGCTTCAACAAGGGCGAGAAGGCGAACGATGCGACGCTGGCGCGGCGCATGGCGGCGCTGTGCGACGTGTTCGTGATGGACGCGTTCGGCACGGCGCACCGCGCCGAGGCGAGCACCCACGGGGTCGCAACTTTCGCACCGGTAGCCTGCGCGGGCCCGCTGCTGGTCGCCGAACTCGAGGCGCTCGAGCGCGCGCTCGACGCGCCCGCCCGCCCGCTCGTCGCGATCGTTGCCGGCGCGAAGGTGTCGACCAAACTGACGGTGCTCGAGTCGCTGATCGCCAAGGTCGACAAGCTGATTGTCGGCGGCGGCATTGCCAATACGTTCCTCGCCGCGACCGGCGTCGCGGTCGGCAAGTCGCTGCATGAAGCGGACATGCTCGATATCGCGCGCTCGCTGCTCGAGCAGGCGCGCGCGCGCGGCACCGAGATTCCGCTGCCGACCGACGTGGTCGTAGCGCGCGAGTTCGCCGCGACCGCGCACGCCGACGTGCGCTCGATCCACGATGTCGGACCCGAGGAGCTGATCCTCGACATCGGGCCGGATACGGCCGAGCGGTTCGCAGCGCTCATCGAGGCCGCCGGCACGGTGATCTGGAACGGGCCGGTCGGCGTGTTCGAGTTCCCGCAGTTCGGCGAGGGCACGAAAGCAATCGCCAATGCGATCGCCCGCAGCAAGGCGTTCTCGCTGGCCGGTGGCGGTGACACGCTCGCCGCGATCGAGAAGTACGGTGTCGCCGAGGGCATCTCGTACATCTCGACCGGTGGCGGGGCGTTCCTCGAGTTCGTCGAGGGCAAGACGTTGCCGGCCGTCGCCGCACTCGAGGCACGCGGCTCAGGCTGATCGACTGCTAACGACCGGCCTGCGGTCGTGCTAATTTGCGAGCCATGCAGCGCCGTACCAAGATCGTGGCCACGCTCGGCCCCGCGACCGATGACTGTCTCGTGCTCACCGACATGGTGCGAGCGGGGCTCGATGTCGCCCGCATCAATTTTTCCCACGGCGATCACGCCGACCATGCGCGTCGCGTCGCGCTGGTGCGCGAGGCGGCGGCACGCGCCGGCAAGATCGTCGGCATCCTGGCCGACCTCGGCGGGCCAAAGATCCGCATCGAGAGCTTTCGCGACGGACGCGTGCGGCTCGCCGAAGGCCAGGCATTCGCGCTCGACCCGCGCATCGCCGCGGACGCCGGCGTGCAGCATGAGGTCGGCATCGCCTACGGCAACCTCCACCGCGACGTGAGCGCCGGCGACACGCTACTGCTCGCCGACGGCCAGATCGTGCTCGACGTCACGGCCGTCGATGGCCCGCGCGTCGAAACCGTCGTGCGCATCGGTGGCGAACTCTCGAACAGGAAGGGGCTGAACCGCAAGGGCGGAGGCATCTCGGCGCCGGCCTTGTCCGACAAGGATCGCGACGACATCCGTTTCGCGGCCGGCCAGGAGATCGACTACGTCGCCGTGTCCTTTGCGCGCGATGCCGCCGACATCCGCGAGGCGCGCGCGAAGCTGCGCGAGTGGGGCGGGCAGGGGCGCATCGTCGCCAAGATCGAGCGCCACGAATCGGTGGAGAACCTGCCGTCCATTCTCGACGAGACCGATGCGGTGATGGTCGCCCGCGGCGACCTCGGCGTCGAAATGGGCTACGCGGAGATCACCGGCCTGCAGAAGACGATCCTGCACCAGGCGCGCGGCAAGTTCCGCGTCGCGATCACCGCCACGCAGATGATGGAGTCGATGATCCAGAGTCCGGTGCCGACCCGCGCCGAGGTGAGCGATGTCGCCAACGCGGTGATGGACGGCACCGATGCGGTGATGCTGTCGGCGGAGACGGCCGTGGGCCGCTTTCCCGTCAAGGCCGTGGAGGCCATGGCCCAGGTTATCGAGGGCGCGGAGAAATACCAGCTGTCGATCGCGCGCGCGCGCGACCGCAACGTCGGGCATTTCACCCGCACCGACGAGGCGATCGCGATGGCGGTCATGTACACGGCGAACCACATGCGCGTACGCGCCATCGTCGCACTGACTGAATCCGGTTCGACGCCGCTGTGGATGTCGCGCATCCGCTCGGACATCCCGATCTACGCGTTCACGCGCCATCCCGCGACCAGCCGGCGGGTGACCCTCTACCGCGGCGTGTACCCGGTACCCTTCGACGTGACCGAAGCCGATGGCGCGCACGTGCAGGAGTCGATCTTCGCGCGGTTGCTGGAACTGCGCCTCGTCGATTCCGGCGATCGCGTGATCATCACGACCGGCGCGCTCACGGGCGTATCGGGCGGCACCAATGCGATGCAGATTCTCGAGGTCACGCGCGAGTAGATGTTGCGCTTCCTCCGCCGCCTCGCGTATGTCCTGCTCGCCGCCGCAATCGCGGCGGTGATCGGCGCGTGGCTGCTGATGCGCGCATCGTTGCCGCAGCTCGACGGCGAGATCGAGGTCGCGCGGCTGGCCGCGCCGGTGACGATCGAGCGCGATGCGCTCGGCACGCCCACGGTGAGCGGCTCGGACCGTGCGGCGCTCGCCTATGGGCTCGGCTTTACGCACGGGCAGGACCGCTACTTCCAGATGGACCTCGCTCGGCGCCTCGCCGCCGGCGAGCTTGCGGAACTGTTCGGCGAGGTGGCGCTCGAGCAGGATCGCAAGGCGCGCCTGTTCCGCTTCCGGCGCGTTGCGCGTGCGCTGGCCGAGAGCCTGACGCGCGAGGAGCGCGCGGTCGTCGACGCCTACGTGGACGGCGTGAACGCGGGCCTCGCGAGTCTGCGCAGTCGCCCGTGGGAATACTGGTTGTTGCGCGCCGTGCCGCGGGTGTGGCGCGCCGAGGACACGGCGCTCGTCGTCCACTCCATGTGGTGGCAGCTGCAGTACCACGATTTCGCCGGTGAGCAGCGCCGTCTGGCGCTGACCGAGGCGCTCACGCAGCGCCTCGGAGGCGCGCGTGCAGCCGCGGTGCTCGGGTTCGTGCTGCCGGCGGGCAGCGCATGGGATGCGCCCGTCGAGTCGCAGTCGCCGCCGCTCGCCGAGCCTGCAATCCCCGGCCCCGAGGTATGGGACCTGCGCACGGGAGCCGCGACCGATGCACCGTCGCCGCGGGAGGCGGCGGCTGCGCGTCGCACCGGCGCGTCGCGCGGCATCGGCAGCAACAACTGGGCGCTCGCCGGCGCGCGTACCGCATCGGGCGCCGCGCTCGTCGCCAACGACATGCATCTCGGACTCGACGTGCCACCGGTGTGGTATCGCGCCCGCCTCACGACGCACGATGGCCGCTACGATCTGAACGGCGTCACGCTTGCCGGCGTGCCGGCGCTCGTCGCCGGATCGAACGGGCGCATCGCCTGGGGATTCACCAACAGCTACGGCGACTGGCTCGATCTGCGCTGGACGCAGTGCGACCTCGAAGCCGGCACCTGGCGCGATCTCGCGGGCGTCGAGCAGCCCTTCGACATCGACACGGCGCGCATTCGCGTGCGCGGCGGGCAGACCGAGCGCCTGCGCATCAGGAGCGGCGCGGAGGGCGTCGTGTTCGCGACGCGCGAGCAGGACGGCCAGGGCGAATGCCAGCTCGCGACCTGGGTCGCCACCCAGCCGGGCGCGACGACCCTCGGACTGCTGGGGCTCGAGAGCGCCGCTTCGGTAGCGGACGCGCTCGAAGTCGCGGCCGGCGTCGGCATTCCGCACCAGAACATGATGGTCGGTGACCGTGACGGACACATCGCCTGGACGCTGCTCGGGCGCATTCCCGCCACGCGCGGTCCGCTGCGAGCGGCCGGTGGGGCCTATCTCGCGCCGTCGATGCAGCCCCGCGTTGTCGATCCCGCCACCGGCAGCCTGTGGAGCGCGAATGCGCGCGTCGTCGGCGGCGAAGCCGGCGCACTGATCGGCGACGACGAAGATGCGCACGGTGTGGGCTTCGACCTCGGCGCGCGCGCGATGCAGATTCGCGACGGTCTCGCAGCGCTGCGGGCGCCGGCAACGCCCGCCGACATGCTCGCGATCCAGCTCGACGATCGGGCGCTCTATCTCGCGCCGTGGCGGCAGCTGTTGCTCGAGCTGCTCGATGCGGCCGCGCTCGACGGCGCGCCGCGGCGCGCCGCCTTTCGCGAACTGATATCGGCCCCGATGGACGCGGCCGCCGTGGACGCCGTCGGCTATACGCTGGTGCGCAGGACGCAGCAGCAGGTCGTGGACGCGACCTGGTCCATGGTGCTCGCCGGCGCGGGCCTCGCCGGCGAGGCATATCCGCCGCCGGCGCAGTTCGCCGCGACGGCCTGGCAGCTCGCCACGGCGCGCCCGGCGCACTGGCTGGCGCCGGCATATGTCGACTGGCGCGCGTTCCTGCTCGCACAGGTCGATGCCGCGGCGACGGAACTCGAGCGGCAATGCGGCGCCCTTGCGCGTTGCGCCTGGGGCCGCCAGCGCGCGGTGGGCATCGCGCATCCGCTCGCGGGCGCACTGCCGCTGCTCGGGCGACGGCTGCTCGCAATGCACGTGCCCGAGCTGCCGGGCGATCACGACATGCCGCGGGTGCAGGGCGCGGCATTCGGCGCATCCGAGCGCTTTGCGGTCTCCCCCGGCCACGAGGCGGATGCCTACCTCACCGTCGCGGGCGGCGCGAGCGGCCATCCGCTGTCGCCGTTTTTTCGCGCCGGTTTCGATGACTGGGCGCGTGGTGCGCCGACACCCTTCCTGCCGGGGCCCGCGCAGCATAAGCTGGTGCTCAAATGACCAATTCCCGATTCAGCGGCTCGGAGCGCTACATCGCGACTCCGGAGCTCGCCATGGCGGTAAACGCCGCCGTCACGCTGTCGCGTCCGCTGCTCATCAAGGGCGAGCCCGGTACCGGCAAGACACAGCTCGCCGAAGAAGTCGCGGCCTCGCTCGGCCGGCCACTGTACGAGTGGCATATCAAGTCGACCAGCAAGGCGCAGCAGGGTCTGTACGAATATGACGCGGTCTCGCGTCTGCGCGACTCGCAGCTCGGCGATGGACGCGTGCACGATATCGCCAACTACATCGTCAAGGGCAAGCTGTGGGAGGCCTTCGAAGCCAACACGCAGCCGGTGCTGCTGATCGACGAGATCGACAAGGCCGACATCGAATTCCCCAACGACCTGCTGCGTGAACTCGACCGCATGGAGTTCTACGTCTACGAGACGCGCCAGCTCGTCAAGGCGAAGCACCGGCCGATCATCCTGATCACGAGCAATAACGAGAAAGAGCTGCCCGACGCCTTTCTGCGCCGCTGCTTCTTCCATTACATCCGCTTCCCCGACGAGGTGACGATGCGCCGCATCGTCGACGTGCATTTCCCGGGCCTCAAGCAGTCGCTGCTCGCCGAGGCGCTCGCGTCGTTTTTCCGCCTGCGCGAGGTGTCGGGACTGAAGAAGAAGCCCTCGACCTCCGAGCTGCTCGACTGGATCAAGTTGCTGGTCGCCGAGGACATCCCGCCCGAGGCGCTGCGTGGCGACGACGCGAAGAAGACACTACCGCCGCTGTACGGGGCGCTCCTCAAGAACGAGCAGGACATGCACCTCGTCGAGCAGGTCATGTTCCTCTCCCGGCGTGCTCGTTAGGTTCTTCGGCGAGCTGCGCGCCGCCGGCGTGCCGGCCACGCTGCCGGAGTTCCTGGCCCTGCTCGAGGCACTGCAGGCGCGCGTCGCCTGGCTGTCCGTCGAGGACTTCTATTTCCTGGCGCGCGTGTGTCTCGTGAAGGACGAGCGCCACTACGACCGCTTCGATCGCGTGTTCGCCGAGCACTTCAAGGGTATCGAGAAGGCGTTCGAGGCGATCACGGCGTCAGTGCCCGACGAATGGCTGCGCTCGCTCGCCGAGCGCGTGCTCACGGAGCAGGAGAAGGCGCAGGTCGAGGCGCTCGGCGGTTGGCAGAAACTGATGGAGACGCTGCGGCAGCGCCTCGCCGAACAACGCGAACGCCACGAGGGCGGCAACAAGTGGATCGGCACCGGCGGCACTTCGCCCTTCGGCGCAGGCGGCTACAACCCCGAGGGCGTGCGCATCGGGCAGGGCGGGTCGCGGCACCGGCGCGCGGTGAAGGTGTGGGATCGGCGCGAGTTCGCGAACCTCGACGACTCGCTCGAACTCGGCACGCGCAACTTCAAGATGGCGCTGCGCCGGCTGCGCCGTTTTGCCCGTGAGGGCGCGGCCGAGGAACTCGATCTCGATGGCACGATTTCGGCGACGGCGCGCAACGCCGGCCATCTCGACCTGAAAATCGTGCCCGAGCGGCGCAACGCGGTGAAAGTGCTGCTGCTGCTCGACGTCGGCGGCTCGATGGACGAGCACGTGCGGGTCTGCGACGAGCTGTTCTCAGCCGCGCGCAGCGAGTTCCGCCACTTCGAGCATTACTATTTCCACAACTTCCCGTACGAGTCGCTGTGGAAGGACAACCGCCGCCGCCACACCGAACGCATCCCGACCGACCAGTTGATCCGGACCTATGGCCCGGACTACCGGCTGATCTTCGTCGGCGATGCGGCGATGAGTCCCTACGAGATCACGATGCCGGGCGGCAGCGTGGAACACTGGAATGCGGAGGCGGGCGCGACCTGGCTGCGCCGCCTGACCGCGCATTTCCGCCACTTCGTGTGGTTGAACCCGGAGCCCGAGAAACGCTCGGCCTATACGCCATCGACCGTGATCACGCGCGAACTGGTCGAAGGGCGGATGTACCCGCTGACGCTCGCGGGGCTGGACCGCGCGACAGCCGAGCTGCGGCGGCGCGGGAGCATGCCGCCGCAGCCGCCGCCAGCGGCGGCGGGGATCAGCCCTTCGCCGCCGCCTGCAGCGCCTTGATGTCGGCGAGCACGAGCTCGGAATGGCCCTTCGGATCGACCTTCACGTAGTGCTTGGCGATGCGGCCTTGCGGATCGATGATGAAGGTATCGCGCCGCGCCAGCTCGAGCAGGCCCATCGCCTTGTAGAGCACGCCGTAGCTCTTCGCGGTCTCCTTGGCGGAGTCGGCGAGGATCGTGAACGGCAGGCTGTGCTCCCTGGCGAATTCCTCGTGCGACTTCACGTCATCGACGCTGATGCCGTAGATCACGGCGCCGGCTTCGCGGAACGCAAAGATGTTGTCACGGAATTCGCAGGCCTGCGTGGTGCAGCCGGGCGTGTTGTCCTTCGGGTAGAAGTACAGCACGACCCATTTGCCGCGCTGCTCCTCGAGGGTGCGCCAGGCACCATTCTGGTCCTGCAGCTTGAAGGTCGGGGCCGCGGATCCGACCGCGGGCGAATCCTGGGCGAGTGCGGGCATGGCCACGGCGGCCATCGCCAAGATGGCGGCAAGCAGTGTCGAACGATCGGGTAGCATGGACTTCTCCACGATTGTCGGGATGCTGGGGCGCGAACTGATCGATTCTACCAGCCGCGGGGCATGCGCCAGAATACGCGCGTGATGCGGCAAGACACCATCATTTCCGGACGCCCCGTACAGGCCCTGATCCTGACGGGCGGCGGCGCGCGCTCGGCCTACCAGGTCGGTGTGCTGCGGGCGCTGTCCGAGATGCTGCCGCGCCGCGGAATCCCGTTCCCGGTGCTGGTCGGGACTTCGGCCGGTGCGGTCGCCACGGCGGCGCTCGCCGCCGAGGCAAGGCGCTGGCGCGGCGCCGTCGCCTCGCTCGAACATGTGTGGGCCTCCTTCCACAGCGACCACGTGTTTCGCGTCGGCTCGGTGCACATGCTGGCGTCGGGTCTGCGCTGGCTCGTGGCGCTCGTGTCGGGCGGCATGCTCGCGAACCCGCCCAGGTCGATCTTCGACAATGCGCCGCTTGCGGAGCTACTCGGACGCAACATCGACTTCGGCGCCATCCGCCACAGCGTCTCCACCGGCATGCTGCGTGCCGTCGCGCTGTGCTCGACCGGCTACACCAGCGCGCACTCGGTGGCGTTCTTCGACGGCGCGGAGGAGATCCAGGAATGGGCGCGGGCGCACCGCGAGGGCCGCCGCGTCGACCTCACGCTGTCGCACCTGATGGGCAGTCTCGCCGTGCCGTTCCTGTTTCCGCCCGTGGAACTCGGCACCGAGTATTTCGGCGATGGCGCGATGCGTCAGCTCGCGCCAATGAGCCCGGCCGTGCACCTCGGCGCCGAACGGGTGCTCGTGATCGGCGTGCGTGCGGCAAATGCGGCGGGCCTGAGCCAGGTGTCGCAGCTTCCGCGCTCACCGACGCCCGGTCAGCTGTTCGGCTTCATGCTCGACACGCTGTTCACCGACGGCATTTACGCCGACCTCGAGCAGCTGATTCGCCTCAACGCCATGGCGCGTACCGCGCCCGAGGCCGTGCCCGACGTGCGGCTGATCGAGGCGATGGCGATTTCGCCGAGTATCGACCCGCGCGAGATCGCCGCGCGCCACCTGCACGAGTTGCCGCGCAGCCTGCGCGCGTTCCTGCGCGTGATCGGTGCGCGCGGCGTCGCTGGCCACCAGCTCGCGAGTTACCTGATGTTCGAGTCCGGCTACACCTCGGAGCTCATCGAACTCGGCTATGGGGATGCCGTGCAGCAGCGCGACCGACTGCGCGCCTTCCTGCTCGGCTGAGGGGCTAGACCAGGAACAGGGCGCCGAGGCCGAGCAGCGTCGCAAACCCGATGCAGTCGGTGAAGGTGGTGAGGATCACGCCGGCAGAGAGCGCGGGGTCGATGCGCAGGCGACGCAACGCGAGCGGAATCAGCACCCCGACGGTCGCTGCGGCCAGCAGGTTCATCAGCATGGCGGCGGCGACGATCGCCGCGATCTGCCACCGGCCGATCAGCGCCAGCGTGACGAGGGCCACGGTCGATGCGACCACGATGCCGTTCAGGCCGCCGACCGCGATTTCCTTGAATAGCAGCCAGCGTGCGTTGGTCCAATCGACCTTGCCGAGTGCCAGGCCGCGGATCAGCAGCGTGACCGTCTGCGTGCCGGCGATGCCACCCATGCTCGAGACCACCGGCAGCAGCGCCGCGAGCACGGCGACCTTTTCGATCGTGTCCTCGAAGCTCGCGACGACGAAGGCACCGATGAAGGCCATCATGATGTTGATCGCGAGCCACACGAGGCGGCGGCGCGCGGACGGCAACACCGGTGCGAAGACGTCTTCTTCCTCGTCGAGGCCGGCCATCGACATGACCGAGTGCTCGGCTTCCTCGCGGATCACGTCGAGGATGTCGTCGACGGTGATGCGGCCGAGCAGCTTGCCCTCGGAACCCACGACCGCCGCGGATACCAGGTCGCGGTCTTCGAACAGCCGCGAGACGTCGTGCGCGTGCATGTCCGGGTCGATGCGCGGCGCCTCGGTGTCGAGACAATCGCCGACCAGGTGGTCCGGATCCGCCGTCAGCAACCGGGTCAGCGGCACGGAGCCCAGGTAGCGGTCGTGCCGGTCGGCCACGAACAGGCTGTCGGTACCTTCCGGCAGCTCGCCGCGCATGCGCAGGTAGCGCAGCACCACTTCGATCGGCACGTCGGCGCGCACGCTGACCGTGTCGGTGTTCATCAGGCCCCCGGCGCTGTCCTCCGGATAGCCGAGCACCGTGCGCAGCCGCTCCCGGTCGCGCTGGTCCATCGAGTGCAGCAGCTGCTGCGTGACGGTCTCGGGCAGCTCATCGAGCAGGTCGGCGAGATCGTCGACCTCGAGGCCTTCGGTCGCGGCGACCAGTTCCTCGGCGCCCATCTCCTCGATGAACCCGGCGCGCACGTTCTCGTTCAGCTCGACGAGCACGTCGCCCTCGAGCTCTGGATCGACCATTTCCCAGACGATCTCGCGCTGCGCGGGCGGCAGCGATTCGAGCAGCAGGGCGATATCGGCGGGGTGCATCGCATTGACCATGCGGTGCGCGGCGCGCAGCGTGCCCTGGTCGAGCGCGTCCCGCAGCGCCGACAGGCGTCCAGACTTCAGTGGTGTGGTATCGGTGTCGCTCATGACCGACGGCTATCCAGGCGGGCCCCGCGCGGGCGCGCGGAGTCTAGCAGCCGGTGACGACGCGCGACACGGCGACTGCGAGGCCTACACGGCAGTGAACGCCGCAGCGACTGCGCCGTCCGCATCGAGCAGATCGAGGCGATTGCCCTCGATCCGCCAGGCGGTGACACGCTTCAGCGCCTCGTGCAGGGCCTGCTCGATCTCCATGCCCTGCAGGCAGGCCATCATGGTGCCGGCCATCTGCGTGAAGGCGAGCTTCGCGCCGTCGACGCTGTAGCCGCCCATCATGCGGTTGCAGCCGGCGTAGCCGCTCACGCGATGCCTGGCGGAGTCCAGCACGAAATAGGGCGCACGCTGCCCGGCGGCCAGAGCGACGGGCGTGCCGCCGAGCTGCGCGAGCTGCCAGTAGGTATCTTCGAGTGCGACGACCGGCGGCGTTTCGCAGGTCCCCGCGACGACGTTCACGAACTGCTCGACGATCAGGTGCGGGCGCACGGGTCCCTCCATGGGTTCGCGAGCTTCGATGCGCCCGATCACCGTGGCGACCAGGGTGGCGCCCGGCTCCGGCACCACCTTCCGGTAGCCTGACTCCAGCGCGGCGTTGTCGCCCTCCATGGCCACCGGTATCCGTTCATCGGTGCCGCAGGCCGTGAAGAGGCCGGCATCGGCCATGTAGCTGTACGTGCCGCGCAATAACCCGGGTCCGGGGGTGGCATCGGGCACGTCGGGACTCCCCGCCCGCGCGGCGCCGGCCCTCACCATCAGGATCTCGAGCGGTGCGGACGAGTCGTCCGCCGGCAGCGGTGTATGCGTATCGGAGGTGAACAGCACGGCGTCGCCATGGAGCACGCGCGCGCGGATCGAATAGCTGTGCGTGGCATCGATGTGCGCCGGATCGTAGCTGAGCGTAAAGGCGAACGGCGGATTGCCGGGCGATTCGACGCGCGTCTCGGCGAGGATCCCGGCGGCGGCGCCGGCCCGCGAGACGTCCTCGAGTCGCACCTCGAATACGGCGCCCGGCGGCAGCGCCATGCGCTCCCGATAGGTGGCGGTGCCGGAGACGCTGGCCATGGCGGGGTTTGCGTCCTGGTTGCAGGCGCTGGTGAGCAGCGCGCCGAGCGCGAGGCCAGCGAGATTTCGCAATGCGGACATGTCCATCAGTCCTCCCATTCAGTGCGCCCCCGGCCGCTCACGCAATTCGTTGTGGCGGGTGGAGACATGCGGATGATGCGCCGAAAATCGTCCGGCCAGTTGGTTCGCGATGTAGACCGAGCGATGCTGGCCGCCGGTGCAGCCGATCGCAACGGTCAGGTAGCGGCGGTTGGCCGCGGTGTGCTCGGGGATGCGCGCTTCCACGAAGTTCGCGATGTCCTCGATCAGCCGCGCAACGGCAGGCTCGGCCTCGAGGAAGCGGATCACTTCCGGGTCCTGGCCGGTCAGCGGGCGCAGCTGTGGTTCCCAGTAGGGGTTGGGCAGCGAGCGCGCGTCGAATACGAAGTCGGCATCCCCCGGGATGCCGCGCTTGAAGCCGAAGGACTCGAACGTGATCGCGAGGCGCGGTGTGGCTCGCTCATCAGCCGATTTCAGCACCCTGTCGCGCAGCGCGTGCACGCCCATGCGCGAGGTATCGATCACCTGGTCGGCCGCATACATCATGGGTTCCAGCAGGTCACGCTCGAGCGCGATCGCCTCGCGCAGGCCGATGTCGTTGCGGCTCATCGGGTGCTTGCGGCGCGTCTCGGCGAAGCGGCGCAGCAGCTCGTCGTCGCTGGTCGTGAGGAACAGCACCTCGCACTGGATGCCGCTCTTCTTCAGTTCGGCGATCAGCTTCGGTACGGTGGCGATTTCCGCCGCCGTGTTGCGCGCGTCGAGTCCGACGCCGATGCGCTCGTAGGCCGCCTCGGCGCTGCGCACCGTGTGCGAAATCAGCGGAGTCAGCAGCGCGGCCGGGATGTTGTCGATGCAGTAGTAACCGAGGTCCTCGAGCATGTGCAGCGCCACGCTCTTGCCGGATCCGGACAGCCCGCTGACGACCACGAGGCGCATGGCGCGAGACTGCGGTGGTGCGACTATTGCCGGGTGGCCTTGCGAGCCTCGGCAGCGTGGTGATCCTGCAGCTTCTCCTTGTGCTTGCGGACCAGGCGATCGAGCTTGTCGGCGAGTGCGTCGATCGCGGCGTACATGTCCTCGTCGATCGCATCGGCATGGATCGAGCCGCCGCGCAGCTGCAGCGTGGCCTCGGCCTTCTGGCGCTGCTTCTCGACGGTCAGCACGCAATGCACGTCGATGACGCTGTCGTAGTGGCGCACGATGCGCTCGAGTTTTTTCTCGATGTAGCTCTTGAGCGGCGGGGTGACCTCGACATGGTGGCCGGTGACGGTGACTTGCATGGTGCTCTCCTGGATCATCATTTCGACGCTGCGCGCCGTCTTTCGTTCGACGGCGCGATGCGCATCGCTTCGCGGTACTTGGCGACCGTGCGGCGCGCGACGGGAATACCTTCGGCGGACAGCAGTTCGGCGATGCGACTGTCCGACAGCGGTGCGGCGGGGTCCTCGTCGCGGATCAGTTTCCTGATCTTGGCGCGGATCGCAGTCGAGGAGGTTTCCGCAGCCTCGCCGCCGCCGACATGGCTCGAGAAGAAGTAGCGCAGCTCGAACACGCCGCGCGGCGTGTGCATGTACTTGCCCGAGGTGATGCGCGAAATCGTCGATTCGTGCATCTCGATGGCCGCGGCGATGTCCTTCAGGATCATCGGCCGCATGTGCTCCTCGCCGTGCTCGAGGAAATCGGCCTGGCGCTCGACGATGGCGCGCGCGACCTTGAGCAGCGTGTCGTTCCTGATCTCGAGGCTTTTCAGCAGCCAGCGCGCTTCCTGCAGCTGCGCGCGCAGCGTCGCATGCGAGGAATTGCGGCCGAGCGCGCTCGCGTACCCCTGGTTCAGGCGCACCCGCGGCAGCGTGGACGGATTGATCTCGACGCTCCAGCCGCGCTCCGTGCGACGCACGAATACGTCGGGCACCACGAACTCCGGCGAGCCGCTGCCGACCGCGGATCCGGGCCGCGGCTGGCAGGTGCGTACGAGAGCCAGGGCCTCGGCGAGTTCGTCCTCGGTGACGCGTAGTTCGCGGCGCAACAGTGCGAGTTCGTTCTTGGCGACCGCGTCCAGGTGCCGCGCGGCGATTTCGAGCGCGGTGGCGAGGCCCGGCGTGTCGGCATCGAGCTGGCGCAGCTGCAGCGTGATGCATTCGGCGACCGAGCGCGCGCCGACACCCGCCGGGTCGAGAGTCTGCACAGCCGCGAGCACCGCGAGTACCTCCTCGTCCGTGCACTCGACGTCCGGGCGCAGCGTCGCGGCGATCTCGGCCACCGGCTCGAACAGGTAGCCGTCATCGTTCACGGCATCGACTATGGCGCGCGCGATCGCGAGGTCGCGGGCATCGAGATTGGCGACTTCGAGCTGCGCGAGCAGGTGATCCTGGAGCGATGTGTCCGACTGAGCGGCGTAGTCCTGCTGGCGATCGTCGTCATCGGGTGACCACGGCGAATCGGAGCCGCCCGCCGACTCGCCCGACCAGTTGTCGGTGATGACCTCGACGTCGACACGGGGCTCCTCGCGCTGCGGCGCCACGCGTTCGGCGGGCGACTGGATCGCCTCGAAAATGCCGGTCTGCTCGGGTTCCTCGACCGCCTCGAGCATGACGTTCGACTCGAGCAGCTCGCGGATGTGTGCCTGCAGCTCGAGCGCGGGCAGCTGCAGCAGCCGGATGGCCTGCTGCAACTGCGGAGTCATGGTCAGCGACTGACCCAGCCTGAGCTGCAGGGAGGGCTTCAGCATGGCGGAGGGGGGTACGCCCAACAGGTTGATTCGGAAAGAATATTGAGGATAGCGACCACCGGTCAGAGACGGAAGGTTTCGCCCAAGTACACCTCACGGACTTGGGCATTGGCAAGGATTTCTTCGGCATTTCCGGCAGCGATCACGGTGCCCGAGCTGACGATGCAGGCGCGGTCGCAGACGCCGAGCGTTTCCCTGACATTATGGTCGGTGATCAGGACGCCGATGCCCTTGGCGGTGAGCTCGCGGATGATGCGCTGGATGTCGAGCACCGACAGCGGGTCGACCCCCGCGAACGGTTCATCGAGCAGCATGAAGCGCGGTTCCGCGGCCAGTGCACGCGCGATTTCGACGCGGCGGCGCTCGCCGCCCGAAAGCGACATGCCGAGGCTGTCGCGCACGTGCGCGATGCGCAGTTCCTCGAGGATTTCCTCCAGCCGCGCTTCGCGACCGGCGCGATCGAGGTCGGCGCGTGTCTCGAGGATCGCGAGCACGTTGTCCTGCACGGAGAGCTTGCGGAACACCGACGCTTCCTGCGGCAGGTAGCCGACGCCGAGCCGCGCGCGCCTGTGCATCGGCATGTGCGTCATGTCGGTGTCGTCGAACCAGATGTGGCCGGCATCCGCCGGCACGAGACCGACGACCATGTAGAAGGCGGTAGTCTTGCCGGCGCCGTTCGGGCCGAGCAGGCCCAGCACCTCGCCGCTCGACACCTCGAGCGACAGATCCGTGATGACCGATCGTTTGCCGTAGCGCTTGGCCAGGCCTTCCACCCGCAACCGGCTCATGGAGCCGGCTCGTCCGCGGGCGTGGCATCCTTCTGGGGCCGGATCGTGATCCGCACGCGGTCGGTGTCCCCGGGCTGGGTTTCGGCGAGCACGCGCTGGTCGGCGACGTTGTAGACGAGTTCCTGGCCGCTGATCTCGTTGCGACCATCGGTCAGCCAGGCATCGCCGGTGAAGGTGACCCGGTTCGCCGCCATGTCGTAGACGATCGTCTCGGCGCGGCCGTGCGCCTTGCCGGGCGTGCGGACGAGCTGCTGCTCGAAGCGGGCCGGCTTGCCCTCGATCGTCGCGCTTTCCAGCACGTTGTCGCGAAACCGCACTTTCGCCCGGTCCGATTCGAGGGTGCCGCCGTCGCGATCGATGCGCACCCGGCCGGTGAACTCCCAGGTCGAATCCACGAAATCGAGTCCGGTAGCGCGCGCGTTCGCGGCAGCGACGCGCGCGCCGCCCTGGGTGATGACGACATCCCGGAACACGACCGTATTGCTGCGGTAATCGACGTCGGAGGAGGCGGCATCGACGTTGATCGGCAGGGTGCGCGGGTCAGGTTCGGCCGCCGGCATCGTGCGTGCGGCGCACAGGGCCGCCAGCGCGAGCCCGGCCAGCAGGCGCGCCGGACGGCGTCGGTCAGGGGGGCAGGAAATTGCCATGGACCGCCGATTCTAGCCGAAGGGTCTCGGCCCCGAGGTCCGCGCGCACGCCACGCGCGGTGAGCCGGTGCCCGGACCACTCGATCGTGACCGGGGCGCTCGTGTGCGCGACGTCCCGCCCGGCGTCGAAGGTCAGCCGGTTGGTCGTGAGGTGCGCCGGGTCGCCCCCGTCCGCCAGGGTGCCGGTCAGCAGCACATCGCCGGTGAGTTCGACCACGTCGCTTGGCGGCGCCACGGTGCCCTGGTTGGCGCTCGCGCGCCAGGTGCCGCCCCTGGGATCGGCGTAGTGCATCACCGGTCGCGAGAGCGTGATCGTCGGGTCGTTCGGCGCCTGCTCGATCAGTTCTGCGTCGAGGCGGTAGCGCGGCCGGCCGTCATCGCCGGTCTCGATCACTTCGGCATCGCGGGCCAGGTAGCCGGGATCGGCGGCCGTCGGCAGGCTGGCGCCGATGCCGTCGGGCGCTCGCGCCGAGCGGCTGAGCACGATCGAAGCGATGACCGTCACGATGACCGCGAAGCCGATGAGCCAGCGGGTCATCGGCGCTTCCGGGCGCTCTTGCGCGGCCGGCGCGCCGAGGCCGCACATAACAGGTCGCACACTTCGCGTACCGCGCCGCGACCGCCGCGTGCGCTGGTGGTGTGGTCGGCAGCGCGCCGCGCCGCCTGGTGTGCATCGGGGACGGCGAATGCGAGGCCGACGACCTGCATCATCGGCACGTCGGGCACGTCATCGCCGATGATCGCCGCCTCGATCGGCAGGATGCGCAGCCGCCGGCACAGGCGCTCGAATACCGGCAGCTTGTCGGCGACGCCCTGGAAGACGTGGCGGATCCCGAGGTCGCGGCACCGGCGGCGCACGGCCGCGCTGTCGCGGCCCGATATCACGGCAACTTCGATGCCCGCGCGCTGCGCTTCGCGGATGCCATGGCCATCGAGCACGTGGAAGACTTTGAGCACTTCACCGCGCGGGCCGTAGTAGAGGCGCCCGTCGGTCAGCACGCCGTCGACGTCGAGCACCAGCAGGCGGATTGCGGCCGGCAGCGTGGTGGCGCGGACCATGGCTACATGACCCCCGCGCGCAGCAGGTCGTGCACGTTCAGTGCGCCGATCAGACGGCCCGCCGTGTCGATCACCGGCAGCGCGGTAATCCTGTGCAACTCCATCATGTGGACCGCTTCGGCGGCGAGTTCGCGCGGCCCGATCGCCTTGCCGGGCGAGGTCATCACCTCCGCCATGCGCGTGCGCTGCACGTCGACCGGCTGGTCGAGGATGCGGCGCAGGTCGCCGTCGGTGAACACGCCGAGGCTCCTGCCCGACTCGTCGACGATCACGGTGAGGCCGAGGCCCTTGCGGGACATCTCGACGAGGCCCTCCTTCAGCAGCGCATCGGGCGCGACGCGCGGGATGTCGTCGCCCCTGCGCATCACGTCCTCGACATGCAGCAGCAGCCGGCGGCCCAGCGCGCCACCGGGATGCGAGCGCGCGAAGTCCTGCTCGGTGAAACCGCGCGCATCGAGGATGGCAACGGCGAGCGCATCGCCCATCGCGAGGGTCACGGTGGTGCTGGCGGTGGGCGCGAGGTTTAGCGGGCAGGCTTCCTCCGGCACGCTGATGTCGAGCACGACGGCCGCGGCGCGCGCGAGGGTCGAGTCCGTGGCGCCGGTCATCGCGATCAGTGGCACGCCGAGGCGCGACAAGTGAGGCAGCAGCGTCACGACCTCGGGCGTCTCGCCGGAGTTCGAGATCGCCACCACGACGTCACCGCGGGTGATCATGCCGAGGTCGCCGTGGCTTGCCTCGGCCGGGTGCAGGAAGAAGGAGGGCGAGCCGGTACTCGCGAGTGTGGCGGCGATCTTGCCGCCGATATGCCCCGATTTGCCCATGCCCGTGACGACGATGCGCCCCGCGCAGGCGAGGCACAGGCGGCAGGCCGCCGCAAAGCGGGCGTCGAGGCGCTCGAGAAGCGATTCGACCGCGGTCGCCTCGATGCGCAGCGCGCGGCGGCCGGCGGCGAGCAGTCCGGCATCGGTGGTGGCGGGCGATCCGGGTGCGTCCGTTGCGGCGTTCATGCCCGAATGATACCGCCACGGCCATGAACACTTTAGTATTGCCGGATGCAACCCAGCGAAGTCGCCGAACTGATCCGGGCCGCCCTGCCCGGTGCCCAGGTCCACGTGCAGTCGGAGGACAACGTGCATTTTGCGGCGCTGGTGATCGCTCCCGGCTTCGCCGGCAAGCGCGGCATCGCGCGCCACCAGATGGTCTACGCCGCGCTCGGCGAGCGCATGGGCGGCGAAATTCACGCGCTGTCGATCGACGCGCTGACTCCGGAAGAGGCCGCCGCGCGCGCCGCGGGCTGAATGGACAAGCTGCAGATCCAGGGCGGCGTGCCCCTCGAGGGCGAGATCCGCATTTCCGGCGCCAAGAACGCCGCGCTGCCGATCCTCGCGGGCACGCTGCTGGCCGACGGCCCCGTGACCGTGGCCAACGTCCCGCACCTGCAGGACGTGACGACCATGATCGAACTGCTCGGCCGCATGGGCGTCGATGTCACGATCGGCGAACGCATGCATGTCGAGGTCGATCCGACCACGCTGCGCGAATGCTACGCGCCGTACGAACTCGTCAAGACGATGCGCGCCTCGATCCTCGTGCTCGGGCCACTGCTCGCGCGCCACGGTCGCGCGGATGTCTCGCTGCCGGGCGGCTGCGCGATCGGCGCGCGCCCGGTGAACATCCACGTCGCGGGCCTGCAGGCGATGGGGGCCGACATCAGCATCGAGGGCGGCTACATCCGTGCACGCGCCTCGCGCCTGAAGGGCGCACGGCTGGTGCTCGAGGCCGTCACGGTGACCGGGACCGAGAACCTGATGATGGCCGCGGCGCTGGCCGAGGGCGAGACCGTGATCGAGAACGCGGCGCGCGAGCCCGAAGTCGTCGATCTCGCGAACTTCGTCAATGCGCTCGGCGGCAAGGTGCGCGGTGCCGGCACCGACACCATCGTGGTCGAGGGCGTCGAGCGCCTGGGCGGCGCGCACTATGTCGTGCTGCCCGACCGCATCGAAAGCGGCACCTACCTCGTCGCGGGCGCCATCACCAGCGGCCACGTGCGCATCAAGAACACGCGGCCCGATCACCTGGATGCCGTGCTTGGCAAGTTGGTCGAGGCGGGCGCCAGGATCGACGTGGGCGAGAACTGGATCGAAATCGACATGCGCGGCAAGCGGCCGAAATCGGTCGACATCCGCACCGCGCCCTATCCGGGCTTCCCGACCGACATGCAGGCGCAGTTCGCGGCGCTCGATACGATCGCCGACGGCGTCGGCACGATCATCGAGACGATCTTCGAGAACCG
>Ga0116142_10000908_pt1 | contig 37719 bp, 29 predicted proteins | sample AD_UKC033_MetaG_FD_89785 | JGI IMG/M metagenome (GOLD analysis project Ga0116142, IMG submission 89785) | Active sludge microbial communities of municipal wastewater-treating anaerobic digesters from USA - AD_UKC033_MetaG | ecosystem: Engineered > Bioreactor > Anaerobic > Digestate | place: USA... | reverse complement strand
CTACTGGGGTTGGTGCAACCTCCGCGACATCGAAAACGAGATTTATCACGAGTTTGACTCGGCGCCTCTGGGCCTGGTCACCTATGAACCTGCGCTCTGTGTCCCGTGGTCGTTGACCATGGGCTCATGGCCGACGGTGATTCCGGGCGATGGCGTATCTACGGCGACGATTACGGCGACGGTGCTTGACGGTGCGGGACAGCCCGTGCCTGCCGGAACGATGGTCGGTCTCACTACCACTCTCGGCAGCATTGCGGGTGGCTATGCGGAGGCAGAGTCGCCGGATGTGGTGACCAGCGGCGTCTGGGGCTGGGGAGCTGACGCTCATGCCAGTGGCGGGGCCTATGGCGGCACGAACGATCCTACGGCGGTGGCGCGCTGGGAGTTCTATGGGTCTGCCGTCTCCTTCATCTACGTTAAGGATGCGGGCGGCGGCCTCGCCGACGTGTACGTGGACAACATGTCCACGCCGGTCAAGACGATTGACATGTCCAGCGCTTTCCCCGGCGGCGAGTGGGGCGTAGAAGAGGTCATCAAGACCGGCCTCAGCGCCACGGGCGTGCACTCGATTGAAGTGCGCATGAACGCAGCTTCGCCAGGGCCCATCTGGGCGGATGCGTTCCGGGCCGGTGGAACGGTGGGGGCCAACGGTCAGCTCCTGGCCACACTGCGCTCCACCCCGATTTCGAACACGGCTACCATCTGGGGCAGCGTCTATAACGGCCGGATCATCCTGGCCGCTACCCCGCCAACGGTTTACCCGTTCCTGATGGAGCATGCTCACGTTACCTTTATGGGCTCTGATGTGTGGGTTCGCAAGAGTGCTTCGGTAGGGACCATCAGCCCTGGCAAAGAAATCACTTACACCATCACCTATGGCAACCTTGGAGCGGCAGTGGCTACTGGCACAGTGGTCACCGACGCGCTGCCCGACGGCTTTCTGTTGGTTCGCACTCGCTCGACGCCGACCCTCCCGGCGTACACGGTGATTCCACCGCTGACCTATACCTGGCCGGTGGGCAACCTCGCGCCCGGCGCAACCGGCGTGATTACTGTGGTGGCCAAGCCCGATCCAGCTTATAGCTGGCCCTCTACGCCCGAGCTGCGCACCAACGTTGCTTTGATTGATACGCAGATCTTTGACGGTGCTGCTGGCAACGACAGCTGGGGTGAGACGGTAAGCGTGGTGCCCAATCCGCCAGCGGTGATCACTGTCACGGCGTTCCCTACGGAGATTATGGCCAACGGGGTATCTACGGCGGTGATCACGGCTGAAGTCAAGGATATGTATCACCATCCGGTGCTAGATGGTACAGCGGTCAACATGGTCACCAGCCTGCCTGGAACCGTGTTCCTGCCGGGTGGTACGGCGAGCTTTAGCGGAGTGACGCTGGGCGGTCTTGTCGTCACCACGCTGCAGGGCGGTACAGTTGCTGGGACAACGTTCATCACCGCAACGTCTGGCACAGCGAAGGGCGCGGGCCGAGTGCAGTTGCTGGCGCTGGAACCCTACTCGGTAACGATCACGGCCAATCCGATGGTGATTCCGGTGAGCCATGGCAACATCTCGACCACGCTGCGGGTGACGGTGACAGATATGTACGCGAACCTCGTCAGCGGTGCAGCAGTCACCCTGACCACGGATGCGGGTTCTCTGCGGGCGCCTAATGGCATCACCGGTACCGCAGTGGTTATCACCACCAGCAACGGTTTTGGCACAGGCTGGCTGGCGTCAACGGAAACAGTGATGACGGCTACGGTGACGGCCGAGATCACCACTACTGGCCGGCCGACGGCGACCGTTCAGGTCTACTTCAAGCCTGGCCTGCCTTACACCATTACCTCCGCGGCCTTCCCGGCGTCGGCGATGGTCTGCGGCGGGGAGGCAGTGGTCACGGCGACCATATCGGACGAGTTTGGTAACCTGGTGGAAGACGGTACAGAAGTCAACTTTAACATCGTGCAGGGCGAGCGTGGTGACGCCTACCCACGGCTCACGAGCACTGTCAACGGCATCGCCACTACGGTGGTGCGCACCAAGTCCTATCTGTTCGGGCAGCCGTACCTTGACGTGTACATCCTCGCGCGTCGCGAGACTCGGCGAGTGGACTGGCAGCATCGCCTGACGCTGCTGGTCGGGCTCGCCGACAGCGTTGCCTTCCGCTTCACACCGACGCCTTCGGCGAATGGTCCGGACAGCATCGTTGAGGCGCGTGTACGGGACTGCGCCGGGAACAACGTGGCCAATGGTACTGTGGTCACGTTCACCGTGGGCGCCGGCGCGCTGATCTCGCCGACGGTGACGACCACCGATGGTGGGTTTGCCTATAGCTCGCTGCGCTGTGGTTGTACCGTGGGCCCGCTGGATGTGAGCGCCGAGGCGGACGGGCGTACTTTCAGCACGGTGGTTGTGATCGAGCCAGGTATTCCGGACCGCGTGAGCCTGAGCATTTCGCCGACTGACATCATGAACTGCGGTGGGACGGCAGTCGTCACGGGGACGGTTCGTGACGTCTGCAACAATCTGGTGAGAGACAATACGCCAGTTTTGCTCACGCCGCAGTACGGCATGGTGAGCCTGTCTCAGTACCTGCTCTTTACCAAGAACGGCATTGTGACGGCGACAGTAAGGGCCAATCAGAACAAGAGAATCGAGCCGCCGTACTGGCCATCGGGCCTGGAGCAAATCATCGGTACCTCCGGCACGGCGATGCCAGGGTTTGTCAACCTGAATGTACGGCCGGGCGCGGCGAGCATCATCCTGATGTCGGTTGATCCGGCCGAGATCCCGCTGAACGGAGATGTGAACGGCTACAACATCACGGTGGTGGCCAACGTGCAGGACTGCAGCACCACACCGGTTGAGGACGGGACCACCGTTCGGCTCAAGACCGACAAGGGACTCTTCCTCGAGTCTGGCAACTGGTTCGTCGACCTGACCACTTTGAACGGTCTGGTGACTGCCACTCTGACCTCGCAATCGGTGGCCGGCACGGTGGTCATCAGCGGTACGTCGGGTTCGGCCGTTGGCACAGCCAAAGCCTACTTCAAGCCTGGCGATCCATGGCTGCTCGAAGTATGGGCTTACCCGCCAACCATCGTGGCTGGCGGCCATACGAGCACCCAGGTAACAGCAAGGGTCTTTGACGAGTACCACAACGATGTCGGCGCTGGAGTGACCGTGACGTTCGTGACTGACTATGGCCACTTCCAGGACGGCAACAGTATGTACACCACGACCACGGCGCTGGACGGTCTGGCCTTTGCCATCCTGACGTCGGACGTGGTACCGCACACGGCGCTGGTGCGGGCGATCACGCCGAACTACAGACAGGGCTACACCTACGTGTTCTTCACCGAGCCGCCGGTGTACCACTACCTGAACCTGCCGCTGATTACACGGCGCAGGTTTATGCCCTGATGAGTAGAGCGGTCTAGAGCTAACGCTAGGGAGCCCCGGGTACACCACCGGGGCTCGTTTTTTGCCCACGGATCAGGCAACGCCGGACAATGTGCATGGTCTGGCGGACGCCCGGGAGTGTTAGTTTTCCAGCGCAAAAAGGAACTCGGGAATGTAGAGCCGAAGGACCGGCGTTACCGTGCTAGTCGGTGTTAGCGTAGGGGAAGAGGTTGGAGTGGCGGTTGGCGTTTGCGTGCAGGTAGGAGAGGGTGAAGCGGTCGGAGTGGCTGTTGGCCAAGGGGCAAAACCAAAGTCCATGTGCGCAAGCTGTTCGCCTGCCGCGAGGTAGAATGCGTACGAGCCGGCTAAAGGACAGGAGTTGGCGTATCCGGCCGGGTCTTTTCTGGTTAGGACATAGTTAGCGGCCGGCAGGTTCGTGAACACATAGGTGCCGTCAGAATCAGTGGCCTGCCGAGCGAGTTCTTGATGGTTGGCGTCTGTCAAGATAATGATCACTCCAGCGAGAGGCGGCTCTGCCGGGTCACGAACGCAGTTCGCGTTGTCATCGCGCCACGTCAGGCCAGAAACCAGCGCTGGCGCGGGAGTTGCCGTGGGCGAAGGGGAAGGCATGCGCGTTGGGGTGGCGCTGCTCGTGGGGATAGGAGTTGGGCCCTGCTCGAGTCCTTCGAGGGCGCGCTGGATGTTGAGCCTGCCCCAGCCGATCTGCGGGTCGAAGCCGGGGTAAAGAGAGCTGTTCACATCGTCGGCTTGCTGCAGCAGGCGCTGCTGGATCTGGTCGTTCGTCCAGTCGGGGCGCCAGGTCCACAGGAGCGCCGCCGCGCCGGAAACATGAGGCGCAGCCATAGAAGTACCATGGGCCAGACGATAGGGGATAGAGGGAAGATACCAGGTACTGATGAGATAATCACCCGGGGCAGCGATATCGACCTGCGGGCCCTGGTTCGAGAAGGGCAGCCGGTTGTCCTGGGTATCTGTGGCGGCAACGGTGAGGACGTTCTGGCAGGCGCCGGGGTAGTAGACCGCTCCGCCGTTGTTGCCTGAGGCGGCCACCAGCAGCGAACCTTTGGCGTGGGCGTAGTCAACCGCATCTTGCAGAAGCTGGGAGGGTGATGAGCCACCCAGACTGAGGTTGATGATCTGCGCTCCGTTGTCGGCGGCGTACACTATGCCGGCAGCGATGTCAAAGTACCAGCCGTCACCGTCTTGGTCCAGCACTTTGACGGTCATCAGCCGAGCCCCCCAGGACACCCCGGCGATGCCCGTGCCATTGTTGGTTTCAGCGGCAGCCGTTCCGGCAACGTGGGTGCCGTGCCCATTATCGTCACCAATGAGCCGGTTCTGGGATGGCACGCACACACCGGTGTCACACTGGGTGAAGTAATGCCAGCCATGAACGTCGTCCGCGCAGCCATTGCCGTCGTCGTCCAGCCCGTTGGCCGGTATCTCGCCCGGGTTCGTCCAGAGCACATTCACCAGGTCCGGATGGTTCAGATAGGTGCCGGTGTCGAGAATGGCAATGATGATGTCTCGACTGTGAGTGATGGACCATGCCTCCGGGGCATGGATGATGGACAACGGCCACTGCTGTGACAGCATGGGATCGTCAGGCAGAGCCACGGTGAGCTCACCGGGAGCGGCAGTGGTTTGGGCACGGAGGTTGAGTTCCACCCATTCGATGTCGGAGTGTCGGCGTAATTCGTTGGCCGTTGCCGACTCGGCCCCGGGAGAGACCTGTAGCAGCACCACTCCGAGGTGAGGAATTGAAGCCAGCGTACCTTGCGTGCGCGATGACAGTTGGCTGGCTACGCGGGACAAAGTGGTGCCTCTGCGGAACTTGACGATGATCTGGCCCGTGGCGGCAGAAGCCACCTCAAGCGCGACGGCCGGGGTCGATGGACGTGCGGCGTTGAGGGCCGTCGTGGCCTGAAACAGCAGGGCGACGGCCAGGCAACACGCAATTTGAAGTCGTGCTGAGCGAGTGAGTGAAGGCGCCATTCTAGATGCTGTGGCGAAAGGAGGCTAATGGGTAGCTGCTGCCATTAGCCTCCCGTATCGCCGTGAGATGAGCCGAATCTGGTCCTGTGGCGAAAGCCGCAGGACCAGATTCGTATAGACACGACTTAGCGAACGATGACCGTCACCGCGGAGGCCGCTGCTGGCTCAATCCACGGATGGGTCACTTCGACCCTGGTCTGGACCTGCCCTGTTGCCGTTGAGAAGGTGAACAGGGTAAAGCCCTGAGTCCAGGTCTCGCCAGGCGCGAGCGAAGCGATGGTCCACGAGCTTGGATTCGGCCAGTTGATGTATGCCGGGCCGATCCAGGACGCTGCTACCTTGACACCGGTGAGCGTTGCGCCGCTCTCGTTCTTGACGGTGATCGTGTAGCGGATGGGAGCTCTCGTGCCGACAAAGCCGGGCGCCGCCAGGGTGGCGGTCACCCACGGCAGCTTGGTCTCTGCAGTGAGTCGGTAGCTCGTCCGGCCGCGGATGCTAACGATCGCCTCATTGACGATGGGACCGGTGGTGGTGGGATCGACCTTGACCTGATAGGTGATGTTGGCATCGGGCTGGTGAAGCGTCTTGCCGCCAATGCGGCCGCCCCACAGCACCGCGCCACGATCCGACATGTCGCGCCGACCCAGCGGGTCAGTATAGAACTGAGCACCCTTCAGGGACCCCTGGACAAAGGTGGTGCCCTTGGGGATGGGGATCTCGATGGTGCCGAGGGCGCTGACGCTGGCGGCATCCTTGATGTGGAGCTGGTAGGTCAGTACGTCGCCAGGTGCCGCTGTTTCCTTGTCCACAGTCATCTCACCGAGGAAGGTGTCGGTGTTGTTCCAGACTACCACCTTGCCCCAGGACAGGTCGGCGGCTTCTTCAACGACCTTGATGTGCACACCATAGGCGTTCTCAGCGGGGTTGCCCGTGGTGCCGCCGTAGCCTACGCCGGCCGGATACCAGTACCAGGCAGAGCGACCGCCAGAGGCGGCTTCGCCGCCAAAGCGGATCGGCTCACCCTCCTTGTACTCTGGCGGTGCAATGCCATAGTCGCCCTTGGCCGGGATTACCACGCTGGCGTCCCAGTGCCTGGTGAACCACGCAATGCGAGGATCGCCGGGGCCGCGCTGCACATACTCAAGACCCGGGTAGTAGCCCAGCGAGTCGTGGAAGGCGGGCACAGCCGGTCGTGAGGGCAGTTCCTCATCTTGGTTGCCCAGCAGCAGGCGCGGGTCGACGTGGAACGGCTGAGTGTCGCGCAGACCGAACGCAGCGTCGCGCATCTGGATGCGGGCGTAGATGTTCGCAACTTCGTTCACATAGCCGGACTTGGAGTAGCGGATCGGCTCAAAGTGCGCATCCACCAGGAGACAGGAGCCCTTGGCACCAAAGGCCGGCGAATCGGCCAGATGGTTCATCACTTCGGCTTCCTTGTACTTGGTGTTGCGGTACCAGAGCAGCATGCCAAAGTCCTTGATATGGTAGCGGCCGTCTACCAGACCCTTGTCAAAGCCAGAGGCATTGCGCCACTCGGCAATGTAGTAGTGCGGGTAGACAAAGTAGCCGTCGGTCTTGATCCAGTCATTGACGACCCATTTATCCGCACCCTCAAAGCCGTCGGAGAACAGAACTTGGGTCCCGTCCTTAACCGCGACGTCGTCGATGAACCAGCCCAGGCCCAGTGAAGCCGGGTCGGTTTCGTAGCGGAAGCGCAGCAGGACTGCCGGCTTACCCGCGTAGGCGGCGAGGTCGACTGTTTCATCCAGCCAGCCATCGCTGTATCCAGTGTAGCCGGGCATCTCATCGGCGAAGAAGCAGTCTGGGTCGTGGTCAGAGGTAGTAGTGGTGCCGGAGAGCGATGCCCAGGTGGCGCCACCGTCGGTTGAGGCTTGCACAAAGCCAAAGTCCCAGCCCTCCTCAATGTCGTACCAGGTCTTGAAGGTGAGGGCGGGACTGGCCGCGGCACTGAAATCCAACGGAGCGGCAATGGTCAGTTGCGCATCCCTGTAGGTAGTCTGGCCGCCCCAGTACGTATATGTTCCGGAGGCCGGTGGGACTGGCTGCTCAATCTGCGAAGGCAGATTGATGATGACCGAGTCCTCGGTTCCCTCGGGCTTGACAGCGGACTGGCCGAGCACCACTTCGGTCTCGGGGCTCATAACGTTCAGCACGACGGGGTCGTTCCAGCCCAGCAGGTACTTGTGCCAGGGATCGAGTCCCGGCGGCACAGCGCTGTCCGGGAATCCTCCGCCCCAGTCGTCATTCATGATGCTCCAGAAGCCGGATGACGATTCGCCGCCCTGGTAGGCGTAGAGATCTACGGTACCAAGGTTGTGGGCAAATTCGTGGGCAAAGACGCCGGTGAGTCCGTTCTCGGGCATCATAGTGTAGGGGCCCAGCTTGAAGCCGGTGCTGCCAATGTCCTTGTACGGCCAGACCGTAGAACTGTGCGACCAGATGGCCATTTCGCCAATGCCGGAGAACTTGAGCAGCGCGGTGCTGTCCTCCTCACCATAGCCCGCGTGTACGAACATAACGCGGTCGAGAACTCCATCTCCGTCCTGGTCGTACTTGGCCCAGTCAAAGTCGGGATAGGCCGCGGCGACAGCATCGATGGCATCCGATGGCAGGTCCCCTCCACCGGGGAAGTAGCCATCAGCCAATCCGGAGTAGCCAGCGGAGCGTCCGCCCGGGCAGGCGTCGGCACCATAGTAGGCTTCAGAGTGAGGCACCTGCACCCAGCCGACGACGTCGCCGTCGACGGTGTACATGCCTCTGGACTGCTCCTCGTAATACTCGCGCAGGCTATAGCCACGCAGGTCGATAGTGACTGGCGTGCCGTCTACGGTCGTGTACTGCACATAGACGCCGTCGCCAAAGAGCAGGTCGTGGTAATACTCGGTGCTAAAATCCTCGGTCCAGATAGAGTTGTAGGCGCGGTGAGTGATCGATGGGGGTCTTGGCAACTGGTTATGCAGCGGGCCGGTGTAGGTGAACTGGGTGGCCTCGGTGATGATGCCAGAGCAGTCCCCGTACGCCTCATAGTCTTCCGGGTCGGGATTGCCAATTGGATCCCACATGTCGCCCGGATTCCAGGTCACGGTGTCCGAGCCGCCGAACTCGACCAGAATAACCAGCAGGTTATCTTTGCCGGTCTTGGCCAAGGCAGCAGCTTCGGCGGTCTTGCCCTGCAGGAGCAGGTCTTCGCGCTTGGCCAGCCGGGCAGCGTCGATGGGGTTCGGAATGTCCTTGGGCTTGGAGAACGTCGACCTGACTACCTTCTCCGGTTCGGGCTCGGGAAGTGGAGGTTTGGCAGTCACAGCCATTGGAACCATAGTGATCAGGAGAGCGACGACAATCAGCAAGACCAGAGATCTTCTCATCAGGTTCCCCTTTCAATGCGTGTGGTGATAAATCCCCCGCAGGGGCGGGCCGCAGATGCGGATGCGAATCGTGCGAACTGCCAGATAGCACCACCTCTTTCCATTCTCCGCTTTCATGGGCCGGGTGCCCGTGCGACGCGATACTGTCGGCATTGGAGAGGACACGAGCCCGGTGGTACAGCGATTGCGGACGCGTGTTGTGCCACAGCTTGGGTGATAGAGGCCAAGTGCAGACTTGGCTTGCTGGCCCGATTCTAGACCGCCGACCCTGGTTTGTCAAACAAAAAGAACGACGGTCAATACCGCGGAAGCAATAGCACAAGGCCGACATTTGCGAAACGGCGCAATCACCGGTGTACCTGGATAGGCCGGGTGATATCGTAGTAGCTTATGATCAGGATCAACATGAGCATGAGGATCAGCCCTATCAGGTGAACCAGACTTTCGCGCCTGGGGCTTATTCTCTTGCCTCGCAATGCCTCCAGCACGACAAAGAGCAATCGTCCCCCGTCAAACCCCGGCAGAGGCAGGAGATTGGTGGCGGCCAGAGCACCACTGAGCGTGGCCGTGAGTTGTAGCAGGGGGAACCACCAGCCGCTGGCCAGCGCCTCAGTGGTGGCGCGGCCGGCGAGCTGGGCGATCCCGACTGGCCCGACAGGGCGCACCAGGTCAACCGGGATCAAGCCGCGCAGAATGTCGACCAGCAGCAGCAACAGTGATGTGACACAGGAGAGGGCTTCTCCGGTGCCGCGAATGAGCGCCTGTGGCAGGGGATAAGCGACGGTCTCGACCCAGCCAGCGCCGTTGCGAAGGTCCACCCCGCGGGACTCGGTCTTGGTGAACCACGCTCCTCCCGCCGGCAGGCGAAGGGTGATCCTGCGGCCTTCACGGCGCAGAGTGGCGCTCCGGACAGCTCCGCTGACCGAACGAGCGTACACTACTAGTTCCAGCACGCTGGAGACTGGCCGGTCGTCGACGGCCAGAATGAGGTCGGCGTCGCGGAACCCGACGGCCTCGCCAACCGAGCCCGGGAGTACCTTGTTCACCGCAACGGCCAGGTCGTGTGCCTCAGGCCAACCGGTGGCAAAACAGACAGTGAAGAGCACCAGCGCCAGCAGCAGGTTGAGGAAGGGACCGGCGAGCAAGAATGCCGCACGTTGAATGGCCGGCCGGTTGTTGAGCAACCGGTGAGGCTCGGCCTCCTCAGGCAGGCGAACATAGGCGCCGAATGGAATGAGGTTCAGAGTGTACTCCGTGTCGGCGACGCGGAACAGGGTGAACAGTCGTGGGGGATAACCCAGGGCAAACTCGTCGACGCGCAACCCGAGATGCTTGGCTACGACGAAATGACCAAGCTCGTGTACCACGATCAACAGACTGACGACAGCCAGTGCAGCCACCAGTTCGATCAAGCCTCAACTCCTGTGGCGTCGATCCTGTCGGGCACTGCCAGCGATAATTGTACGCCCGGACAAGGCTGCCGCCAAAGGTAGCCCGGCGGGCCGGAGGCTAGAGTTGCTGGAGGCCCGCCAGCGATTCAAGGTGCACCCGAGCAGTGAGATCGATGGTAAGCGGGCTGAGTGAGACGACATGGTCGACCGCCAGCGCATAGATATCCGAGTCCGGCTCGAGGGTTGAGAGGTCGACCTGTCTCTCGTAGCCATGGAGCCGCCTGCGTCCGGATTCGTCCGTTACCACTGGTGAAACCCAGTAGGGGTGCCGCGACACGCGGGTCACGCGGATTGGGGTGTCGGTGCGAGCAGCCCAGGGCACATCAAGCTTGAGTATGTCGACCGAGCGCGGCATCCCCTCCTTCAAGAGCCATTGGGAGACGCGGCGCACGAAAGAGGCCGATACGGAGAAATCTACCTCCGCACTTTGGCTCTGATGATACTTGGGCTCGGTTTCGAGAGCGGCGGCCAGGGTCGGCACACCATAGCTGGCAGCTTCGATGGCAGCCCCCACGGTGCCGGAAATGGTGACGGACCCGCCCACGTTCTCGCCATAGTTGATGCCCGAGATGACCAGGTCGGGGCTGCGCGGCAGAAAGCAGAGCAAGGCCAGCCTGACCGCGAGAGCCGGAGAACCCTCAACCGATAGCGCTGGAACGGCCGTCGCATTCAGTTCCCGGTGCATCTCGTGGATCTTGGAGGTGCGCATAGGGATGCTCCGGCCGGAGCCGGATTGCTGCGTGCTGGGAGCCGTCAGCCAGATCTCGCCAAGGTCGCTGACAGCGTGGGCGGCGGCTATCAGACCGGGGGAATCAATGCCATCATCGTTGGTAATAAGGATCATTGGTGTCTTGTTGGCGCTCACTCTGTTCCCTCGGTAATGGATTCGGCGTGCTCCCTGTGACCGCGGCGCTCTGTCCCGTGTTGCGGCGGTGGTTGGAGATGGTCCTGCTGTGCAGGCGGCGCTAGCAGCCGCTGGATGATGCGTCGGTTGGCCGTCGGAAAAGCATAACGGTCGAGATTCCTTGGCCAGACCCACCTCCAGGCTGTGCAGCCAATGGCCCGCGGTTGACCGGAAACGAACTTGCAGGTGAAGGTGTGCAGGGTGATCCTGAAGTGGGTATAGGCGTGGTCTACCTGCATCAGCAGGTCGCCGACCTCAATGTCAATGGCCAATTCCTCGCTCACCTCACGGACAAGGCACTGCTGAAGGGTCTCGCCCGGCTCTTGCTTGCCACCGGGGAACTCCCACAGCCCGCCCAGCAGGCCAGTGGGAGGGCGCTGGGCAATGAGAACTCTCCCGTTCTTCCAGATGACGCCGGCCGCCACATTATAGTGCGGGAGAGGCCTGGCCTTGCGCCTGGCGGGAAGCACTTGCTGCAGGTCATTGGCCAGTGCATAGCAGTTGTCCCGCCACGGGCAGGTGCTGCAGGCTGGTCTCCGTGGGGTGCAAATGGAAGCGCCCAGGTCCATCAGGGCCTGGTTGAACTGACCCGCTTTTCCCAGTGGAAGAAGAGCCTTCGCTGCTGCCTGGATCCTGGCTGCTCCCGCCCGGCTGGTCAGGTCCTCGGTGATGCCTAGTAGTCGCGACAGGACCCTTCTCACGTTGCCATCGACCGCGGGCTCGTCCTGGCCAAAGACAATGCTCAGAATGGCTCCCGCTGTGTAATCACCAATGCCTGGCAAAACGAGCAGCTCCTCCCGAGAGGACGGCAACTGACCACGACAAGTCTGGCAAACGACCCTGGCCAGCCGGTGAAGGTTGCGCGCCCGCGCATAGTAACCGAGGCCTTCCCAGGCCTTGAGGGCGCGGTCGAGGGGGGCGCTCGCCAGTTGCGGCCAGCCCGGAAACTGCGCCATGAAGCGGTTGTAATAGGGCAGCACTGCCGAGACGCGAGTCTGATGCAGCATGAACTCGGCCACGACAACGCTGTATGGATCAGAGGTCGAACGCCAGGGCAGGTTGCGGCTGTTCTTCCCGTACCAGGTGAGAAGCTGGTCGGCCAAGCGCGGATACTCACCAGTCGTCAAACTGGTCCTCTTCCGCCAGCCTGCCGAGTTTGCGCAGCGCCCGCCAGAGGCGCTCTTCCCAGATGGTGCCGTGCAAAAGGTCGCTCACATCCTGCGCCGATTCCAACCGTGCCCAGTGAGTGACGATGAAGGTGACACGCTTCCACCTGGCGCTGGGAATGGGGTGAGCAAGCCGCTCCAACTCGCCCAGATGTACCTGGTAGTACTTTTCCTGGGCTCGGGGATGTGAAGCCTCTTCCGGCAGGAGTTGGGCACGGGTCGCCGTGTCCCAGTGGGTAGTTCGTCCAAAGTAGCGGATGGCCCATTTCTCATCGCCAAAGGCGCTGGTCTGGTAAAAGGCCAGAATGGGCGCTCCGACGCCGCGCTGCGGCGCAGTCTTGACCGGAATGCGGTACCAGTGCTTTTCGCGGACAATGTCCCAATCGCGCGGCTGGTTCATCACGGCAACGAGCACGGTTGTGTAGCGGTCGATTGGGGCAGCCAGCGTGGGCTGTTGCTCAACCAAGAGGAGCCGCCTTGTCCAGAGATGGAGTAGCCCGACAACGGCCATTCTAGCATAGCGGGCGGAAGCTGGTCAAGCGGCGGGCCATTTGACCTCGGACAGTGAGCACGGTAACATATCGCCCGTGCGAATCCATGCTCTGCGGACCGAACGAGGCGCCAGCTGAATGAATAACCCAGGGACAACGTCGTTCACCACACCGGAGTGGGTCAAGGATGCGGTCTTTTACCAGATCTTCCCCGACCGCTTTGCCCAGGGCACAGGGCTGCCCAAGCCCCGTCACCTGGAACCCTGGGATAGCCCTCCCACAGAGCATGGCTTCAAAGGGGGCGACCTGGTTGGCGTCGCCGAGCATCTCGACTACCTCCAGGACCTGGGGATCAACGCCCTCTACTTTTCGCCTGTTTTCCAGTCGGCCGCCAACCACCGCTATCACACCTACGACTATTACCGGGTCGACCCTCTGCTCGGCGGCAACGAAGCGTTGCGCAGGCTGCTGGACGAGTGCCACCGGCGCAGCATGCGGGTGGTGCTGGATGGCGTGTTCAATCACGCCAGCAGAGGGTTCTTCCAGTTCCACGATATCCTGGAGAACGGTCTGTCTTCACCGTACCTCGATTGGTTCATCGTCAACGGCTGGCCCCTCTATGCCTATGACTCGCAGCACAGGCCCAACTATGCCGCGTGGTGGGGGCTGCGCGCCCTGCCCAAGTTCAACCTCCAGACGCCGGAGGTCAGAGAGTTCCTCCTGGGGGTGGCTGGTTACTGGATTGAACAGGGTGTGGACGGCTGGAGGCTGGATGTCCCCGGCGAGATCGATGACGACAACTTTTGGCGCGACTTTAGGCGAGTGGTCAAGTCCAGGAATGCCGATGCGTACATTGTCGGCGAGATCTGGCACGAAGCGCAGCGCTGGCTTCAGGGGGACCAGTTTGACGCGGTGATGAACTACCTGCTGACCAAAGCGTGCCTCGGATTCTTCGTGGGTCATGGTCTCAACCAGGCGCTGACTTCCGGGGCGGGCTATGCGCCTGTGGATCCTCTGAGCGCGGAAAGCTTTGCTGCCGCCATTGAATACCTGCTCGGGCTGTACTCGACGCAGATCAACCAGGTGCAGCTCAATCTGCTGGACAGCCATGACACGGCACGCTTCCTCACTCTGGCTCGCGGTGACGAGTCGGCGCTGCGGCTGGCGGTGCTGTTCGTGATGTGTTTCCCCGGGGCACCGTGCATCTACTACGGTGACGAGGTCGGTATGGAGGGCGGACGGGACCCGGATTGCCGTCGCTCCTTTTCTTGGGAAGCCGGGCGGTGGAATCGGGATCTGCGAGACTATTTCAAGCGCTGCATCGCGCTGCGCAAGTCGCACCCCGCCCTACGGCGCGGCGAGTTCCGCACACTTCTGGCACAGAACGACCTGTACTGCTTCGGGCGTCGGCTCGACGGGAACACAGTAGTCTGCGCACTCAACACTGGAGCGGGCCCGCGCCCGCTGGATATCCCGGTCGAAGGGTACCTGCCGGCGCGCACTGTCCTGCACGGCGTTTGGGAAGAAGGCGAGGCCAGGGTTAGAGTGGGCCGGCTCTCCGGGCTCACACTGCCGCCGCGAAGCGGTGTCGTGCTGGTCCAGGGTTGATGTAAGGGGGTTAACGGGACATGCGCGTTGCCGTAGTGAGCGACATCCACGACAACATCTGGAATCTCGACAAAGCGCTCAAGTTGGTTGCTGACGCCGCGGTGTTGCTCTGCTGCGGCGACATCTGCTCGCCATTCACTCTCAAGATGCTGGCCGAGGGTTTCCCCGGACCGGTGCACGTCGTGTTTGGCAACAACGACGGTGATGTGAGCTTGATGCACACTGTTGCCGAGCGATTGAGTAACATCACCTTCCACAAGCCGATTGCTCAACTGGAATTGGACGGTAGACGCATCGCTGTTGCTCACTACCCAGAGCTGGGCGAGGCACTTGCGCTGTGCGGCAAGTATGATGCCGTCTTTAGCGGACACAACCACACTGCAGACGTGACCCGCCTGGGCAACACTCTGTGGGCCAACCCGGGCGAAGTAATGGGGCGCTTTGGCAAACCCAGCCTGGGCATCTATGACACAGAGTCCGGCGAGTTCACCCTTCGTCTGATCTAGAAAGCCGGGCAGGATTCACCATCTCTCAGAGCCGATGCCAATACTCTAGACAGGAGACACCATGGTCAAGCAGAGTAACCTGATCACCGGCCCTACCTTTGAGGAAATGCTTCACCCGGGCAAGATCGCCCCTCGCATTCGCAAGCAAGCCCTGGCGGCTGCGACGGCGGATCCACTCGATCCCATCAACCTGTACAATATCACCTGGCGCTCTCCCGTGGGCAAGACCTACGCCTATGTAGTGCCCAAAGCGCTCACCGGTGTCGATGCGCCAATTGTGGTGCTGTATTCCAAAGACCTGCCCACAGGCAGTCACAAGGTTGGCGCAGCCTATTCGGTGCTCATCGATAAAGAGCTCTTTGGCGAGGTCGACCCAAGCATCCACACGCTGGTGTGGCCATCAACCGGCAACTATGGGATTGGCGGTGGCTATGTAGGCTGCCGCATGGGTTTCGACAGCATTGTGATTCTGCCGGCGGGGATGAGCAAGGAGCGCTTCGAGCGCATCCAGAGCTATGGGGCGCGGATCATTGCTACACCCGGGTGTGAAAGTAGCGTCAAAGAGATCTATGACAAGTGCAAGGAACTCAAGGCCCAGGACCCCGAGAGGATTCGCATACTGAACCAGTTCGAGGTCTTTGGCAACTATCGCTTCCACTACTATGTCACTGGCAATACCATCGTCGAGCTGGCCGCGGAACTGGCGGCCCAGGGTATTGGCAAGGGGCGCGTCGCCGCCTTTTGCTCGGCAATGGGGTCGGGGGGAACCATCGCTGCCGGTGACCGCCTCAAGCAGGTATGGCCAGAGCACAGGATCGTGGGCCTCGAGCCCATCCAGTGCCCGACGCTGTTCAACAACGGCTACGGCGATCACGACATTCAGGGTATCGGCGACAAGCACGTCACCTGGATTCACAATGTGTATAACATGGACGCGCTTATGTGCCTTGACGATGTCGAATGCAAGAAGGGCCTGCAGTTGCTGACGGAAGAGCCTGGCTGGCGCGTCCTGGCAGATGCCGGCGTTTCTCAAGAGGATATCCAGTTGATGTCCACGACCTTTGGCATCTCGGGGGTCTGCAACGTCCTGGGCGCGATCAAGACGGCCAAGTTCTATGGTCTGGGAAAGGACGATGTGGTGGTTACGATTCTCACCGACGCGGTCGACCGTTACCACTCGGTGATGGCGCAAATGACCGCGACCTACGGCAAGATGGGCAAGATCGAGGCCCAAGTCCGCCTGGAGTCCATCTTTCACGGTCAGCGGCTGGACTGGATCCTTGAGGGGACGCGCGAAGCCCGTGCTCGCTGGCACAACCTGAAGTATTACACCTGGATCGAGCAACAGGGCAAGACAGTGGCTGAACTCAATGCCCAGCGCCATCAAGAATACTGGCTGGCCGAACAGGCCAGGATTGCGGAAATCGACGCGAGACTGACGGCGGTCCGCTAGGACCGCCCTGGCCTCTGGCACAGAAACCGGGCAATCAAGAGCCGGGCTGATGGTTCAGCGCGGCTCTTGTGTTTCTGCCATCAAGTCATAGTCCAGGGCGGAGACAATGCGTGCCTGGACCATTTGCCCCGTCTCATGCTTGCCTGAGAGCAATACGTAGCCGTCGATCTCGGGAGCATCACGGTAGCTGCGGCTGAGTGACACCCCATCCCCGTATCCTTCGACCAGAACGGGCAGAGTCCGCCCGACCTGCAGTTGATTTCTCTGCAGTGAAATGGCGCGCTGAAGCTCCATCGCGCGCTGATAACGCTCGTGAGCGACCTCGCCCGGCACCTGATTGGGCAGGGTAGCCGCTACAGTGCCCTCCTCGGGCGAGAAGATGAACACACCCACTCGGTCGAACGACGCCCATTGCAGCAAGTCGAGCAGAGCCTGGAACTCTGACTCGGTCTCGCCAGGAAAACCGACGATGAAAGTAGTCCTCAGGGCGATGTCAGGCACTGCCGTCCGCAACTGTTCAATCAGCAGGTGCACCTGTTCGATATCGGCAGGGCGCCTCATGCGTTGCAGGGTATCGGGGTGGGCGTGCTGCAGTGGAAGGTCGAGATAGTGGCATAGCCGTGGGTTTGTGGCCAGGAGTTCGATCAAGCGCGGCGACACATGTTGCGGGTAGGCATACATCAACCGCAGCCAGGGCACATCCGGCGCGGCGTGACACATGTCCGCAATCAGCGCGGGCAGCGCGTCATGTTGACCCAGGTCCAGACCGTAGGCAGTGGTATCCTGGCCGATGAGAATGATCTCTTGAACGTGGGCGTCGGCCAGCTCACGGACCTCGGCGAGTATGGCCGACCACTCCTTGCTGCGGTGGGGCCCCTTGATCTGTGGGATGGCGCAGAAGGAGCAAGCCGCGCTGCACCCGTCAGAGATCTTGAGATAGGCGCTGTGGCCGGTGTGGATGCGATGCGTGGGTGTCACCACGGAAAGCTGCTCGGAGGGGCGCGCGGGCGCATCGAGGGGGAAACCGCAGAGCCCTTCCACGCAGGACACAATGCGTGCCCATTCGCGGGTGCCCAGGGTCCCGTCCACACCCGGGACCAGAGCCTGCAGCTCAGCACCCCAGCGCTGGGACAGGCAGCCGGCAGCCAGTAGCTTCTGGCCGGGCTTTTTGGCCCGGGCGAGTTGGCGCAGGGTATCCAGCGATTCCTGCCGCGCTGACTCGATGAATCCACAGGTGTTGGCGATCAGGATATCAGCCCGAGCCGCGCGTTGCGTCTGATGCCAGCCTGCCGCCAGGAGAAGCGCGGACATAGCCTCCGCGTCAACCGTGTTCTTGGGGCAGCCGAGCGTGACGAGGTAGAAGCGTTTGGTCATGGGAGCAGATGACGTAGCCGGCTGGTACAGCCAGGTAGACGAGGCGAACCCCGACCAATCACTGGCCGGCTGGAGCCGCCGGGGTTCGAGTGGGCACGCCAGGCGCGGTCCATTCACGGTTGACAACCTGACCAGACGTGCCCAGGAACCCGAGGTCAACGTCGTTCAGCCTGAGTCTGACGGCACCGGCGTTGCCGCAACGAAGGAAGATGCGTTCGCGGGCCACCCAGGTATCGGCGGCGCCTGGCTCGAGGATGCCGGCAAAAGCGGGCTGGTCGTCGATCTCCACCATCAACCAGGCCCGCTCGCCAACGACTTCGATGCGCATTTCCAGCCCCTGGATTGGCCTGGGCGTTTCGGTGGGGGCTGGCGTCATTGTCGGCTCTGGAGTCGGGGTCGGAGATATGGGAGTAGCGGTCAAGGCAACCAGTGTCGCCGTGGGCGTGGCGGTGGGTGCCAGGGTAGGTGAGGCTGACGGCCAGAAAAAGGGCCAGTGCAGGTTGATTCGGTCTCCCCACCGGTCAAAGGCCAGCCAGCCGGCGGCGGCAAGGCAGAGAATCAGCAGAATGGGGCCTGCCCACCTCATCAAGAGGGCTGTGCCAGGGTGCGGAGTCAGCGGCTCGTTGAGGAAAGCGGGCGTCGGTTGAGGCGAGCCTTGCGCCGAGACCGGATGGTAGAGCTGGAGCGTGGTCGACGCATCAAGGCCCAGGAACAAGGCATAGTTCTTCAAGAAACCCCTGACATAGACGGCGGCGGGGAGACGATCAAATGCCTCCTCCTCCAACGCTTGCAGATAGGCGTGGCGTATCCTGGTGGCCTCCTCTACCTGGGCCAAGGACAGTCCTTTTTCCTCACGGGTTTTGCGTAGCAGGTCCCCTAGCTCGCCCATCCATCTCTCCGCTCTTCTGTAACCATCCCGCAACGGTGCATGGGGCAATATATACTATGGCCGCTCAACTGTCAAGCGTTTGGCGGGCGGCCGAATTGACAGGGCCTCCAATCGGCCGTAGAATAGCCAATGCTGTGAAAAACGCCGGCGCTGGCGTCTTCCAGCACGTTTGACGATGGTCATAGGAGGGTTGATGAAGAGTCACAAGGTGGAGGAGTTGAGAAACGTCAGTGTGATCTCCCACAGCGGAGCGGGCAAGACCTCGCTGACGGAAGCGATGCTGTTCAACACGGGAGCGATCAACCGCCTGGGCCGTGTAGACGACGGAACCACTGTCTCTGACTATGATCCAGAAGAAGTGCGCCGCAAGATCTCTGTGAGTACCTCCGTGGTGCCTTGGGAGTGGGACAGCTACAAAGTCAACCTCCTTGACACTCCTGGCTACGCCGACTTTGTGGGTGAGGTCAAGGGCGCCATTCGAGTCGCTGACGGAGCGGTAGTGGTGGTGTGCGCCACCTCCGGGGTAGAGGTAGGCACAGAGCTAGTCTGGGAGTACGCGGACGAGCGCAAGCTGCCGCGGTTGGTTTTTGTCAACAAGATGGATCGAGAGAACTCGAGCCTCGAGCACACACTCGAGCAGCTCAGGGCCAAGTTCCCTGCGACGTTCCTGCTCCTGCAAGCGCCAGTTGGCTCTCACGCCTCTTTCAAGGGTGTAATTGACCTGCTTTCGATGAAGGCTTATATGGGCGATGGCAGCAAGCCGAGCGAGGTTCCTGCCGAGCTGCGTGAGGAAGCGCAGGCTCTTCGGCAGCAGGTGATCGACGCGGCCGCTGAGGCCGACGATGAGCTCATCGTCAAGTACCTGGACGGAGTTGAGCTGACGGCAGGTGAGGTACAGCAGGGTCTGTCCAAGGCCATCGCGTCGGGCAAGATCGTGCCGGTGTTCTGCGGTTCTGCCACGCTGAACATCGGTGTTCGGCAGCTTCAACAGGGCATTGTGGACTATCTGCCGTCGCCTCTGGCGACCGTGGCGGTGGCCAAGAACCTTCGCGACAACAGCGAGCAGAACCTCAAGCCGGACCCGGCGGGCCCGCTGGCAGCGCTGGTGTTCAAGACCATGGCTGACCCCTACGTGGGAAAACTGACGTACTACCGTGTGTATTCCGGGGCGATGCAGAGCGACTCGCGGGTCACCAATGCGAACAAGAATGAGGAAGAACGGGTCGGACAGCTATTCTACCTGACGGGCAAAGAGCAAACGCCTACCAAGGAAGTGATCGCTGGTGACATCGGCGCCGTCGCCAAGCTGCAGCAGACCACAACAACGGACACACTGTGCGACAAGGACCACCCGCTGGTTCTTCCGGGCATCGTCTTTCCGCATCCGGTAGCGTTTGCGGCGATCAGCCCCAAGACCAAGGCCGACCTGGACAAGATGGGTGCCGCACTGGCTCGCCTGGTCGAAGAAGATCCGACGCTGACCGTGCAGCGTGATGCAGACACGAACGAAACCGTTGTCTCTGGAATGGGCGATTCGCACATCGACATTGCCGTCAAGCGCCTGTCGGCCAAGTTCGGCGTTGATGTGGTAACGTCCACCCCCAAGGTGCCCTACAAGGAAACCATCACCAAGACCGTGTCTGTGCAGGGGCGCCACAAAAAGCAGACCGGTGGTCGTGGACAGTTCGGCGATATCTGGGTGCGTTTCGAACCCCTGCCTCGCGGAAGCGGGTTCGAGTTCGTGGATGAGGTGTTTGGCGGCCACGTTCCGCGCAACTTTATTCCCGCGGTGGAGAAAGGCATGCGCGAGGCCATTGAAAAGGGCGGTTTGGCTGGTTACCCGGCGACGGACCTGCGCGCGGCTCTGTACGATGGTTCGTCTCACCCGGTGGACTCTTCCGAAATCGCCTTCAAGCTTGCTGCTCACCTGGCCTTCAAGAAGGGCATGGAAGAGGGCGGCGCCATCCTGCTGGAACCGGTGATGAAGGTGACCATCGTCGTGCCGGAGCAGTTCATGGGCGATGTGCTGGGCGACCTCAACACCAAGCGCGCCAAAGTGCTGGGAATGGATCAACTGCGCGGCAACAGCGTTATCAACGCCGAGGCCCCGCTGGCAGAGATGCAGCGCTATGCGGCCGACCTGCGCTCGATGACCCAGGGGCGTGGCTACTTCCGCATGGACTTTGCCCATATGGATCCGGTGCCGACGCACATCGCACAGACGATCATCGACCAGGCTGCCAAGCCTAAGGAAGAGTAGGAACAGCAGCTTTGACTGGAACGAAACGGCCGCTGCCATCTGGCAGCGGCCGCTTTTGTTGTGAGATGGGGCGAGAGATCAGCCTTGCGTCTGGTCCACTGACTCTAGCTGGACCGGTGCCATGTTGAGGAGAGCGGCAAGAGTAGGGCGCAGCTCTGAGGGGATTTCTCGTTCACCGTTCTCATAATCCGAAATGTGCCGGGAGGGCACTCCCAGTGCCTCGGCCAGCTCTTTGAGCGACTTGCCGGCGCACTGGCGGGCCTGTCGTAGCTGGAGGCCAATGAGCTTGCGCTGCAGTCGTGGAATGGCCGGGTCTGGCGCGTTGGCTCGCTCATCGTCCACCGAGGCCTCGTGGTCAAAGAAGAATCCCAGAGGGACATCGCAGAGCTCGGCGATGACCTCGAGCTCGGGCAGGGTGATCTCGCGCTGCCCGTGCTCGTACTGGGCATAGCGCGCGGTAGTGATGTGGAGAGAGGCAGCGAGCTCAGCCTGGCTGCGGGCCGCCGCCTGTCGCACGTGTCGCAGCAGCACTCCCATGATCTTTTGGCGCACAGCCGAACTATCAGGGTGGTCCATCGCTCTACCCCCGGCGCAAATCCGTTCGTATTGTCATTATAGTCAGAACCATCGCCCAGGCAATGCAGGCACGCCCCTCAGGAACATCCACCCTGCCGCTGACGTCCTGGAGGTGTGCAGGACCTTGGTTGGCGAGGAGGTCATGATGAGAACCGGTGGCTGTTCTGAGATCGCCCGGGCTGGGCACAGGAGACTGTTCGGACGCAGCCGAGGAGTCATCGCTGCCCTGGTGCTCGGCACGCTGCTTCTCCTGGCGGGAGCGACATCTGCCCGCGCCGATGGGTTCATCATCCCTGTGCCTCCACCCCGTGTCATCGAGGTGCCTGACCTGGCCGTCAAGTATCACCGCGTGCAGGTGACCATCAAGGGCCAGCTCGCACGCACCGAGATCGATCAGGTCTTTGTGAATGACTCGCCCTATGAGCTGGAAGGCACGTACATCTTCCCCCTGCCCGAGGACGCTGCCATCAGCGATTTTGCCATGTTTGTCGATGGCGAGAGGCTGGCCGGCAAGATGCTGAGCCGCGACGAGGCCCGCCGGATCTATGAAAGCATCGTCAACCGCCGGCGGGATCCGGCACTGCTCGAATACGTCGGCCGCAACGCCTTTGAGGCCAGCGTCTACCCCATCCCTGCCCACGGCGAAAAGCGCGTCCAGCTCAGCTACACTCAGGTGCTGGCCTCGGACCGTGGACTGGTACGCTATTCCTATCCCCTCAACACAGAACGCTTTTCGAGCCGCCCTTTGGAAGAGGTTACCATCAGTGTCAAGCTTGACGCGGGGGCTCCGATCAAAACCCTCTACTCGCCCAGTCATGAGATCTCAACTGAGCGGACCAGTCCGACCAGCGCTTTGATCAGCTATGAAGCCAACAACGTTCGGCCCGATACGGATTTCCAGCTTGTCTACAGCGTGTCCGAAGATGATCTTGGACTCAACGTACTCTCGTACAAGGAGGCCGGGGAGGACGGCTTTTTTCTGCTGCTGGTCGCACCGCCGTGGCAGACCGAGGCCCGCGAGATAGTCGACAAGGACGTCATCCTCGTGCTCGACACCTCGGGCAGTATGGAAGGCCAGAAACTGAACCAGGCCAAAGAGGCAGCGAGATTCGTTCTTGACCACCTTAACGACGGTGACCGTTTTGGGCTCATTGCCTTCGACACGGCAGTGCGCACCTTCTCTGCCGACCTCAGTCCCGCGTCGGAACGTGCCGGCGCCAAAGACTTTGTGCGGCGAATCTCGGCCGGAGGCGGCACGAACATCCAACGGGCGCTCCTTGAGGCGCTGGCGATGCTCGGCCGGGGCAGACCGCAGTTTGTGGTCTTTCTGACCGACGGTCTGCCTACCGTAGGCGTAACGGATATCGCGCGTATCATTGCTGACGTTGCGGAGCGGTCAACCAGCGACGTGCGGATGTTCACTTTCGGGGTTGGTTACGATGTGAATACAATGCTGCTGGATACCCTGAGCCAGGATCACCGCGGAGCCAGTGCCTATGTCGAGCCAGGCGAGAACATTGAGGAGGAAGTGGCAACCTTCTATTCCAAGATCAGTTCGCCGCTTCTGTCAGATGTGAGGCTGGCCGTAGGTCAGATCAAGGTGGACAACCTGCTGCCAGACCCGATGCCGGACCTTTTTGCCGGCACCCAACTGGTGCTGGTGGGCCGCTACCGCGAGGGAGGCAAGTCCGACGTCACCCTCACCGGCGAGATCAATGGAAAAGCGCGCACCTACACCTATCACGACATCGCGTTCAGTTCCAGGGGCGGTGATGAGTCGATCCCCAGGCTCTGGGCCACCCGCAAGATTGGCCAGTTGCTGAAAGAGATACGCCTGCACGGAGAGAACAAGGAGCTCGTCGACAGCGTCGTGGCGCTGAGCGTCCGCTATGGGATTATGACCCCCTACACGTCCTTTCTGGTGGATGAAAGCCAGGATATCCTCACCGTAACCGGACGGCAGGAACTGGCCGCCAAGAGCTGGGCGCCGACGCTGATGCCTCAGGTTGGTTCGCAGGCTGTGGCCGACAGCCAGAAGCAGACGCAACTCGCTGAAGCCGAGCGTGCCGACAGGGGGCATACAGCCGAGATCAAGCAGGTTGGGGCCAAAGCCTTTGTGCTGCGCGATGGCGTCTGGACAGACACTCTGTACAACCCCGATGCAATGCGACCGGAGGGTCTCCGCTTTGGCAGCGCAACGTACTACCGGCTGCTCTCCGAGCACCCGGAGTGGGGACGCTACCTGTCCGTCAGCAACAGGCTGGTGGTAGTGCTGGACGGTACGGCCTATCGGATTGGCCCAGACCAGGAAGAGAGCGTTCACGCACCCAGCCAGCCGGTGCTTGATCCTTCCAGCCCGTGGGAGCAGTTCTGGCGCTGGTTCCTCAAGGTTACGGGTCGGCTCTGATCCTCTCCGGGACGCGAGTCGGACCGGCTCCTCCCGGAGCACGCTCATTGCCCCGGGGATCGTTTCACCATCTCTCCAGAATTGAGCGATTCTATTGGGGTGTCTGTTACGTCTATAGAGTGGGAAAGGAGGTTCTTTGCGATGAGAAGGTGGTTTTCTCAGAGTGTGTTCGTTGTCCTTGCCGCGTGTCTGATCCTGGCCGGGGCGGCCCCGGCCTCCCTGGCTGCTCCGCCTTCGCCGGCTGGTGCTGTCTATCATGTGGTTCAGCCAGGCGAGAACCTCTACCGTATCGGCCTGCGCTATGGCGTGTCGCTGTGGAGCATCGCCCAGGCCAACGGCATTGTGAACGTCAATCTCATTAGAGCTGGTCAGGTACTGCTGATCCCTGTTCCCGTGCCGCCCCCGGTGCCTGTGCCCAGGATCTACATTGTGCGGCCTGGTGATACCCTTTCGGGGATTGCCTGGCGGTTCGGCACTACAGTGTGGGTCATTACGCGGGCCAATGGCATCTGGAATCCCAACCTCATCTACGTGGGGCAGAGACTGGTCATCCCGTAGTGAGGTGGGCCCGGAGGAGCGACTGCCCTGATCGGGCAGGGGCTCTGCGGGATCGTCAAGGAGGGAGAGATGGCAAAGCTGCTGCGAAGGAGTCTGCTCCTCGCTGTTCTGGTGCTGACCCTGCTTCTGGTCGCCGGAGCAACGACGGTGCTGGCTGACGGCTACCACATTGTCTCAGCCGGCGAGACTCTGTATGCGATTGGCAGGCGGTACGGGGTGAACCCGTACACGATCGCGTCTGTCAACCACCTGCCCAATCCGGACCTGATCTGGGTCGGCCAGAGGCTGTACATCCCGTCATCGTCCGGCTGGCAAGCCCCACGACCTCCTGCGCCTCGGCCTCCGCCTCCGCCCGCTCAGTATCCCCACTATCCTTACTATCCGCCACAGCCGGCGTATTCGCGGTACGAGTATTTCAATTACTGGTACTGTCAAGCGTACGGTTGCCCCAACTACTACTGGTGGTGGTATCGACAATAGTGGGTGCGGGCGGCGCGAGCCCGGCCCGGAGTTCAAGGGTATCGAGGAGTGCCGACCTCGGTACCCTCACTTTTTCTCAGCCCTGGAGGGCAGCAGGATGGACAGTGTCGTCACAAATGGTCAGGTTGTCACAGCGAGCGGGCTGGAACGGCTTGACGTTGGGATTCATGGCGGGAGAATAGCCGAACTAAGGGTTGGGCTCGAGGGGCCCAACAAGATCGACGCGCAGGGCTGCTACGTCTTTCCCGGCTTTGTTGATCCCCACGTTCACCTCGAGATGAACGTCGGTGGCAATCTGACCAGCGACGACCTGGCCAGCGGAACCGTTGCCGCAGCCTGCGGCGGCACCACGACCATCATCGACTTTACCGAAAACCGCCGCGGCGACGACCTGGAATCCTGGGTAGCCAGACGCCGGGCTCAAGCAGACGGGCGCGTGGTGGTGGACTATGCGCTGCATCTCCAGCTGGCGGACTCATCCCCGAGTACGCTGGTTGCGCTGCGCCGATTGAGCGAGCAGGGCTATCGCAGCGCCAAGCTCTACACGACCTATGACGGCGTGAGGCTTTCGGACCGTGATTTCCTAGAACTGCTGACCGCGGTGCGCGACGCGCAGGTGCTGCCGATGGTGCACACGGAGAACGACCATGCCATCGCCTTCCTGACCAGGCGCCTGCTGGCGCAGGGACTCGTTGCGCCCAGGTACCACGCCGACAGTCGACCGCCCCTTGTCGAGGCAGAGGCGGCCAATCGGGTAGCCATTCTGGCCGGGCTGGTGAACGCTCCCCTCTACATCGCCCACCTCACCTGCGCGGAGACGCTGGAGCGGGTTCAGTCGGCGCGCCAGCGCGGTCAGCGCGTGTTCGCCGAGACCTGTCCGCAGTACCTCCTGCTCTCGACCGACGAGTATGATCGGCCAGGTTTCGAGGGTGCCAAGTACGTTCTGTCACCCCCTCTGCGTGACCAGGCCAACTGGCCGCTGCTTTGGGAGGCCCTGGCCGAGGACGCCCTGCAGGTTGTCTCCACCGACCACTGCCCCTGGAACTATGCGACGCAAAAAGCCCTTGGCCGCCATGCGTTCAATGCGATCCCGAACGGGGCGCCAGGCATCGAGACCCGTATCCCATTGCTGTTCAGCGAGGGCGTTGGCAAAGGCCGGCTGTCTCTGCAACGGTTCGTGGAGGTGTGCGCGACGTCTCCAGCCAGGATCTTTGGCCTGTATCCGCGCAAAGGAGTCATCGCAGTTGGCGCTGACGCCGACCTGGTCATCTACGATCCACAGCGGCGAGTCACGCTCAGCCAGGCCAACCTGCATCAACGGGTGGACTATTGCCCTTACGAAGGGCGCGAAGTGGTCGGGTATCCGTCCGTGGTGCTGCTTCGAGGTGAGGTGATCGTCGAGAACGGCCAGTTCGTTGGCCGCCGGGGCAAGGGGCAATTCGTCCGACGTGAGGTTTCCTGCGCGTACTAGCGGCCGCTCCTACAGCCCCAGTCTGGCTTGCCTCTGCTCGGAGGGCATTCCCGTGACCGGATCCCAATCGCGGATGCGGTAGTAGGCGGGCAGAAGCACGCTCATATCGGGCGGTCGGGTTTCGACCGTCGGATCGGACAGCGGCTGGAGCAGGGGAGCAGGCAAGCGGTCGTTCTGCGGCGTGAGGCCGAGGTTGCCGTTGAGCAGCCGTTTGAGTTGGAATGCTCGTTCACCCAGAGGCAGCAGCTCCTCCAGGCCGACCTGCCAGCCCGTGGCCCCGTTCAACAAATCGCGCACCAGCGCCGCCGGCGGATTGCAAAAGACGCACATCACCAGCGAGTTGTACAGAGTCCGCCAGTCCATCACCCGCGACGTCATCAGGGCCTTTTCTTCCGAACTCTCCAGTCGGTCGCCCAGTTGAATGTCGAGTTCCGGCACCGGTGCTCCCAGATCCACCAGAAACATGTCGCCCTGATTGTGACACGCCCCGCGCGGTGAGGTAGCATACACCAATCCCATCCCGACGAAGGCACGAGGATCGTGCATTGGGACCTCGAGGCCGTTAACCTGGACGGCCAGCTCTTCCACTCCATAGTGCCGCCCCAGAGCTCGTGCTCCCTCGGCAAGCAAGTCGCCAAAGCCTTGACGTCGCGCGATCTGCTCGGTGAGCTGGATGGCCGGATCGACCGTGCCCCAGGTCAGCTCCAGACCACCGGTGTCCTGGCTGGTGATGATGCCCCGTTCGTAGAGCTGATAGGCAAAGGCGATGGTCGAACCGGTGCTGATCGAGTCTAGTCCCAGGCAGTTGCAGCGGTGATCAGCGTAGGCGACGCTTTCGAGATCGTCGTTGAGGATCAGCGAACCGTAGACAGCAGCAGTCTCGTACTCTGGGCCGTCGATGTTGTCCACCGCGTAGCGACCAGTGGTCCTGGTTACGCGGCCGCAGCCAATGACACAGCGGTAGCAGGCCTTCTTTCCCTTGAGGATGGACTCGGCCATAGTGCCGCCACCCAGTTTGGCCACTGGTTCCCAGAGGGCCATGCTGTAGTACTTGTTGGGTATGTCACCCATCCACATCGTAGTATCGACTGCCGAAGCCGTGCCGCCAGCCGACAAGAACTGCCCCTTGACGTCCTCCTTCACCGAGCTGATGGCGGCCTGTACTGCCGCGGCAAAGCCATCAGGATCAGCGAGCGGCACCTGAGCGTGCCCGCCCACGGCGATGGCCTTGAGGTTCTTGCTGCCCATCACTGCGCCCATGCCCGTTCGGCCGGCGGCGCGCCCCCAATCGTTGACAATCGCCGCATACTTGACCAGGTTCTCGCCGGCGATGCCAATGCAGGCAACGCTCAGCGCTGAGTCGCCCAGCTCCTTCTGGATGTGAGCCTGGGTCTCATAGGTGTCTTGACCCCAGAGGTGTCTGGCGTCGTGCAGTTCGGCGCGGCCGTCGCGGATAGAGAGGTACACGGGCGTGGCCGAGCGGCCGGTGAGAAGGATCCCGTCGTAGCCGGAGAACCTCAGGTACGGCCCAAACCGCCCACCCGAGTTGGACTCGCCCCACAAACCGGTCTGCGGCGAACGCGCGCAGACCTCATACCTTCCGCAGAGGGGAGCTGCCGTGCCGACCAGCGGACCGGTCATGAACAGCAGCGGGTTGGCGGGGCTCAGGGGTTCGGTCGTCTGCTCCATTCGGTCGAATAGAAAGCGAGCGCCAAACCCGGCACCGCCCACAAACTGTCGGAGCATTGACTCATCGAGCGGCTCAGCGGAGATCTCGCCGGTCGAAAGGTTGACGAGCAACAGCTTGCCCATGAACCCGTACATACCGGACCTCCTTTGTCGCCCTCAGCGGGCTAAAAATCCACTGCCCGCCCTTCCATCACACAAGCGTAGAGACGCGATAGCTCGCCACTGTCCGGGATACGAGCGCTGGCCACGAGGGTGGCGTCGTTCTCGGCGTTCTCCACCAGTTTTGGCAGAGCCGCCTCAAACTGGGCTCTCGTGATGCCCGCATCCTGGAGCGACAGCGGTTGCCGAATCTCGCGCGCCAGGGACCGTATGCGCTCGGCCAGCAGCCGGGGCGCATCAGCGGCCGAGCCACCGAGCCCGAGGAATCGTACAATGTCGGCGTAGCGATCTGGCGCTGTCAGCCCGGTGAACTCAACGGTGTAGGGCAGCACCAGCCCAACAGCCCGACCGTGGGGCGTGTGAAAAACCGCTCCGAGAGAATGGCCCATCGCATGTGCCATTGCTGCGAGTGCGTTGCCAAAGCCCAGCCCGGCAATGGTAGCGGCGTTATGCATTCGTTCGCGGGCCTCCGGATCGGTGCCGACCAGAACCGCCCGGGGAAGGTAATCCATGACCAGTTGAATTGCTTTGAGGCACAGGCCGTCGCAGAAATCGTTGTGCCAACTGGTGGTATATCCTTCGACGGCGTGGGTGAGGACGTCCATGCCGGTATCGGCGGTCACCTGCGGTGGCAAGGCGGCGACGAATACCGGATCGACGATGGCGATGTCAGCCATGTTCTCTCGCGAGCCCAGAGCGAGCTTGCGGTTTTCTGCTGTGTCGGTGAGAACGATGGCCCAGGTGGCTTCGGCACCGGTGCCGCTGGTGGTGGGAATGGTGATCAACCGGGCCTTCTGGCGCAGAACCAGAGGAACCACCGGGTTGATCTCTTCGGGGGCCATCTCCGGATGCTCATAGAGCACCCACATCGCCTTGGCAGCATCCATGCAGGAGCCGCCGCCCAGCCCGACTATCCAGTCCGGACCAAAGTCGGCCATCTGTGCGGCGCCACGCTTCACGGTCTCGAGCGATGGATCGGGCTCCACTTCCGCAAAGACGCGCACCTCTAGCCCCGCCTCTTTGAGCCTGGCAGTGACCCGGTCCACATGACCAAGCTGGAGGAGCGTCGAATCGGTGACCACAAAGGCGCGATGACCCTGGATGGCTACCAGTTCGTTCAGGGCATCTTCGCCAAAAACGACCAGGGGACTATTAAAGTACCACATTGCCAGACCCTACCGGTCACTCGGGAAACTGCGTGGGCACACGGGTGGTACACTCAACGAGTTCCTTGGCCGCTTTTACCGCTTTCATGATCTTGACCATATCGCCCTGCAGCTTGATCTGTCGGGTCATCATCCCCTGGATAGGATCCAGCTTTTTGTCGATGACCTTGCGCCAGACCGGCAACGGGGCGCTGATCACAAAGGCGGGTTGTTTGGCGCTGCGGTCGGGGTACGTCTGGGCCTCGCGGCATTCGCCGTGCCAGAGGTCCATGTACATTACCAATTCCCGGGCGACCGGACCGCCCGGCTCAACGATGAAGTAGAAATCGCCTTCCCACGTCTTGGCTGCCTCGGCGTAGGCAGGGCTGGAGTTGATCGCCTGCATGAACGCTTGGACCCATTCATCAGAGCCGAACTCGAACATAGCACCCTCCTGGCGAATGAGATTTCTTCTCCAATTGGGATTATACGTCGGGGTCGAAGCGGGTCAACTGGCAAGAAGATAAAAGGGGCTGGCCGTGGTTGGCCAACCCCTTGGCGGTTTTCGCAGCTAGAGACCCGTCGACCCACCGGGCACAGCGGGTGGCGGTTCGAGAGGTGTGACTGGAGTGGCAGGTGGCGGGTATGGTGCTGTGCCGAAGCGGGTCAAGACAACGGCGCCCAGTCCGGCAGCGCCGGTCACCGCGCCCAGCATCCAGCCCAGGCAGGGAAGCTGCGACAGGGCCGTGAGCACGGTGATGCCGATGACCGCCGCGATGACAGGCTGAGGTTCGCCCTTTAGTTGGGTCAGCAGGCGTCGCCCGAGCCAGATCCCGACAGCAGACCAACCGAAGGCACCAGCGGCCACGGCGGCCATTACCAGCAATATCGCGACCGGAATGCCGATGCAGATCAGAATGAGCAGCGGCACCAGGACGACCAGGACAAGAAAGGTCAAAACGCCCAGGGCGAGGCTGGGTATGAACGCTCCGGCCACAGCAGCCTCGACCGTTTCGGTTGGTCTGGGGAGCAGCATCACCAGCAGTATTCCCAGAGCGATCATGGCCATCGTACTGAGCACAAAGCCAATGAAACGGCCAAGGATGTCAGCGGGCTCCCAGTAGCTGCGTGGTAAGGGCCTTGTCGGCTGCCAGTCGGGATTCTCAGGAATCTCGGGCAGCCGGGGCAAGCGGCCGCGGAAGGACTCGACCGTCTGGCCTTCGATAATGGCAGCAGGATCGCGCGTGACCGTAGCCCCCAGGGTGAACAGGTCGCCGCCCACCCGGGCGTGAGAGCGCAGGTCGACCGTCCCACCAAGCACGGCCAGGTTCCCATCGATCTCGCCATCGATGACGGCGCCACCACCAAGCACAACTACGTCGCCGTTCACTCGCCCACCCTGCTGCAGATCCAGGTCGCCGCCGATGACGGCCAGGTCGCCGCGCATCACTTCCCCCGGTCTGACAACTACATTCTGACCGGGAAGCACGGCCTGACCATCACCATCGTCGGCCCAAACGGTGATACCCGAGGCAGCAAACAAAACGACGGCAAGAAGCAGTACCAGTGGCTTTCTCATTCCAGTCTCCTAGTCCGAATCCGTAGCCATACTGTGGCGAAATCGCGCCACAACAATCACCCAACTGGCCGTCAGGGCAATGGCCAGACCGGTGTAGCCAAACAGGGTCACCGCGGTAGAAGTGGTGCAGAGAGCCCTCAGTCCGGACAGTCCTGCCCGGGCGAACATTGTGGTGAACGCAAGTGCGTCGGCGAGAAGCGGAACTCCGAGGTCAACGGCCAGGACCCGCGCCGGAGTCCACAGGGCGGCCACCGTTACCACTGCAACGACCGCGGCAGCGCTCCACGCGCCAACCGAACCCAAACATACCTTGAGAACTCCAATGGCGCGCTGACGACCAAGCTCTCGCTGCTGGAGTAGGTGTTGTACCCTGGCGGTAAAGGTGCTCGGCGGTATGGCGGCGAGCTCCGTCGCCAGAAGAGAAGATGTCCACAGCATGGCCTCCCACTGCTCCTGGCATGCCTGACAGGACCCCAGGTGAGTCTGGAGAGCCAGCTCCTCCTCCTGAGTCAGCAGCCCGTCCAGCCGCAGCGACATCCATTCGCTCCATCTAGAGCACGACATTGGTTATCACCCTCTCTCCGTTGCAGCGAGCGCTATCCTGCCGGACTACTGGCAGCCTCCTGGCCATAGCCTGCTGGGCCAGCATCTCTCTGGCGCGATGCAGCCTGGACTTGACCGCACTCTCGGTCGCGCCGACCGTCTTGGCAATTTCCTCATAGGAAAGGTCCTGCCAGTACCGCAGAGCGATCACCAGGCGATATTCGGGAGGCAGAGACTGAAGCAATGACTGTACCTCGCTGGTGCGCTCGCTTTGCAGCAACACCGTCTCGGGCTGGTCTGCCTCATCCTGCAGCTCCTGGACCGGAAGCAGGTCGTCGAGAGAAAACCACTTGATGCGCTGGCGTCGTAGTCGGTCAATGCAATAGTGCGAGGCGACAGCCAGGATCCACGAAGACAGCCTCTGCTGAGGGTCATAGGATCTGAGCCGAGTGTAGATGCGGACAAAGGTCTCTTGAGCTGCATCCTCGGCATCAGCCTGGTTCCCCAGCATACGGAAACAGATGTTGTACACAGGTCCTTTGTATGCATCCACCAGTCGGCCAAAGGCGTGCTGGTCACCTTCCAGCGCCGCCTGGACCCACTGTCCTTCCTGCTCCATGCACCGACTCCTGTCTACTGTGAATACGCATTATAGGGAATAAAGTTGCTCGCGGTGATGCCAGGCAAGCAATGCACAATACTCTGCTGGTGGTCGTCCAGTTCACACGGAGAAGCCTTAATGTTTGGCCTACATGTCTTGACAACTGGCGAGTCGAGCACTATTCTGGAGGCAGAGCTCTCGACTCACAGACGCCTGCCACGCTTTTCTCAGTACTTCTCACCGCTCATCGGAGGAGGGTCCTGTGCCCGAAAGGTACTATGTCGCCGTCGAAGGTCCCATTGGCGTGGGCAAGACCACTCTCGCCCGAATCCTGCACAAGGAACTCGGCGCAGAGCTGCTCCTAGAAGTGTTTGAGGAGAACCCCTTCCTGAGTGACTTTTATGCCGACCGGGCCAAGTACGCTTTTCAGACGCAGATCTTTTTCCTTTTGAGCCGCTACCGCCAGCAACATGAGGTGATTGCGCGCGTCTTGCAGCACTGCTCGCTGGTGAGCGACTATACCTTTGCCAAAGATGAGCTCTTTGCACGGCTGAACCTGGCCAAGGACGAGCTGGCCGTCTACACCACGCTGCACTCCGTCCTGGCGGAGAAGATCCCTCTGCCCGACCTGGTAGTCTACCTCAGAGCCAACCTCGACGTGCTGCTCGAAAGGATCGCCATTCGCGACCGCACTTACGAGCGGGCCATGTCGCGCGGCTATCTGGCGGACCTTGCCGCCGCTTACGACAAGTTCTTCTCCACCTACACCCAGACCCCCATTCTGACCATCGACACTTCCGAGCTGAATATCGTGCGCAATGCGGCCGACCTTGCATCGGTGATCGAACGCATTCGGTCGGCGCTGGGTACGGGGACTTACCAGCGACCGCTGCTGGAGGTGGAGACTCCGGCGAAGGAGCGTGGCCGGGCCATTCTCGAGGGCCGCAGGCGCCGGCTGAGCGACCTGCAGTCCTGGCGCCGTGCCGCGGATAAGGACGAGGGCGAGGAAAGGGACGTGTACCACCAGTTCCTGTCTCTGCAGGCGCAGCTTGGCGCTCTGGCTACCGAGCTGGGCAAAGCCTGGGAAGTTGAAGACCGACTGGTGCAGCAAGTGGGCAATCGCAACGAGGCGCAGACCCGCGCCCTTCAGGATCGGGCCACAGTGCTGAAAGGTCATCTGGCTGGCTCGCTGGCCGGCCTCCTCAGGCTGGCCAACGGCATGGGCATCAGTCTGGAGGATGCCTACCTGGCGCGGATTCGAGAAGATTGTGGAGTCGAATCCGAGAAGGGGGAGGCGTGAAAAAGTTCATAGCTGTCGCCGGCAACATCGGCGTTGGCAAGTCCACCCTGACGGCCATGCTGGCTGAGAAGCTGGCCTGGGAGCCTTTCTACGAGGCAGTGGATGACAATCCATACCTGGCCGACTTTTACGCGAATATGCAGCAGTGGAGTTTTCACTCTCAGGTGTTCTTTCTCTCTCGTCGGCTGAGGCACCATCGCCAGATACTAGATCGACCGGGGACGGTGGTACAGGACCGCAGTGTCTACGAGGATGCGGAGGTCTTTGCGGAGAACCTCTTTCGCCAGGGCAACATGTCCGAGCGAGACTACCGCACCTATCGTGAGCTCTACACTGCTATGAGGTTATTCTTGCCGCCACCTGACCTGGTGGTGTATCTGCGGGCCTCAGTACCGGTGCTCATCAAGCGCATTCGCAAACGTGGCCGGGATTTTGAACGCCAGGTGTCGGCCGAATACCTGGGACAGTTAAACCAACTCTACGAGGAGTGGATCGACCGTTTCTCGCTCTGCCCAGTTCTTACCGTCCCTGCTGACAATCTGGACTTTGTTCAGTACAACTCGCATATGGAGCTGATCGCAGCCAAGATTGTCGACAAGCTGTCGGGAAAGGAAGTAGTCGTCTTCGACTAAGGGTGTTCTGGAGCAAGAGCCCCCGCGCCGCCAGGCCCGGGGGCTCTTGGCGTTATTGGCTTCGGCGGATTGAACGAACGCTGTGGCCAGGCAGGTTGGTGCGCCTCTCGATGTGTGCTAAACTCTCCAGAGTGCTAACGATCGTCGTTACGGCCTTCCGCGAAGAGAATACCGTGGGGCGAGCTATCAACGCCCTGATCGGGCAGCCGCTGCCCGATGATTGGGAGCTGCTGGTGGTCTGCCCTGACGACGCCACGGCGGCTGTGGCTGCCGCCGTGCAAGCTGAGTGCCCGGCAGTGCGCTGCCTTCGCGATGAAGGTCGGGGCAAACCCGCGGCGCTCAACCTGGCTTTCAAAGAAGCCAGAGGCGATCTGTTGGTCTTGACGGACGGGGACGTGTACGTGGGCGATGGAGCTGTACCCGCTCTGCTCACACCGTTTGCAGACCCTGCGGTTGGCATCGCCAGTGGCCGGCCGGTATCGATCAGCCCGCGCGATACTATGCTCGGCTACTGGTCGCACCTGCTGGTTGAGGCGGGGGCGCATCGGCAGCGCAGCCTGCGTTCGGCCAGTGGCGAGTTCTTTGAGAGCTCGGGATACCTTTACGCTTTCCGCCGCAGTCTGGTCAGCGACATACCCGAGGATTCACTGGCCGAGGACGGCCTGATCTCGCACCGCATAGCGGAGCAGGGTTTCCGCACTGCCTACGCGCCTGATGCGGTGGTCTATGTCAAGTATCCATCAACCTACAACGATTGGATGAAACAAAAGATTCGCTCAGTGGGCGGCTATGCGCAGAACTATGTTCACGCCGCGCGCGGAATGAGGTCTCTGAGGCGCGAGGCGCTGGATGGCACGATGGCCGCGCTCGAGTTCGCCCGCGGGCCCAGAGAGCTGTGGTGGACCTTACTGCTTTTCGCTGCCCGACTGCACGTGTGGCTGCGCGTGTGGTGGGATGTCAGGCTGCGCAAGCGGTCCTTTGCGACATTGTGGCAACGGGTCAATAGCACCAAATAGAGGACTCGTTCGAGGCTCTGGACAGAGGCAAGCAGTGCTATTGAGAATCGTTGGCTGGACAGCCAAACAGGTAATCAAACTTATCGGGAAGGTAATACTGCGGACGGACATCAGCGGGGTGGAGCGTGTGCCCCGCAAGGGCCCGGTGCTGGTGGTCATCAACCACATCAGCTTTGTCGATCCTTTCCTGCTCTATATCACTCTGCCGCGCCCAATCTCCGCCCTGGGCAAAGTGGAACTGTGGGACCATCTGATCACCCGACTGATTGCTGAGGCCTGGGGCACGATCCCGCTGCACCGCGGCGAGATGGACTTGAATGCCATCAAGTTGGCTGTTGGGGTGTTGCGAGATGGGGGAGCGCTGGGTGTCGCGCCTGAGGGCACGCGCAGCCACCACGGCCGCCTGCTGCGCGCCAGACCAGGAGTGGCCCTGGTGCTGTCCAAAGTCCCCCAGACAGTGGTGGTGCCGATCGCGGTCTATGGTCAGGAGAAACTGCTGCCGAATCTCAAGCGTTTGCGCCGGACAAAGGTCACTATGGTGGTGGGCACGCCTTTCTGCCTGAGACCGATCACGGGGCGAATGACCCACGAGGTCAGGCAGGCCATCAGTGACGAGATGATGCTGCGCATTGCCAGCCTGCTGCCGGCGGTGTACCACGGATGCTATGCCGGCATGCCCATCGTAGAGGACTATACGATCTCCTGTCCTGAACCAGGCGTGACCGGGGCCGGTGGATGATGCGAGTAGTCACCGGTCAGGCCAAGGGGCGCAGGCTGTACGCTGTTCCCGGCGACTCGACACGGCCCGTGACCGACCGGGTCAAGGTTTCGCTGTTCAACATTCTGGGCGACAGCGTGGCCGGGGCCAGGTTCCTGGATCTCTTTGCCGGCACAGGGGGAATAGGCATCGAAGCGCTGAGCCGTGGGGCTGCACTGGCGGTATTCGTCGAGCGCAACGAGCGCGCTCTGGCCACGATTCGTCGCAATCTCGAGCTGACCAGACTCGGTTCTGTCGCGCAGGTTGTGCGGCGCGACGTCTTCAGGTTCCTCGAGAGCTATCAGGGGGAGGCGTTCGATATTGTCTATGTCGCGCCCCCGCAGTACAAGGGACTGTGGCTGCGTACGCTGCAGTTGCTGGATGGATCGTCAGTGGTGGCGGAGGGTGGGCTGGTTGTGGCGCAGATCCATCCGCGGGAGTATCAGGCGGTTGACCTGTCGCAACTCGAACTGACTGATCAGCGCAAGTACGGCAGTACAATGCTCTGCTTTTATGAGGCGCGTCCGCCCGGGCCTCAGTCAGTGACTGCTACTCCAGGGCGTGCAGTTTCCAGTGGTTCTCAACCCTCTGCAGATCCCAGGTCACCTCAATCGGATTGCTCTGCTGCCCGGCCCGCGACGTGAACACCACCTCGGCAATCACTCGCGCAGTAGTATCGGACTCCTGGGTGGGAAAGTAGCTGATGCGCTTGACCGTGGCTCGCTTGATCTGCTCCTGGCCGAAAGGCGAGCCAAAGCGCAGTCGTCCCGCCCTGAATTCCCCCGCCGCCTGGGTGCTCAGATAGTCCGCAGCGGGCGGTTTCGCATCAGCCTGCCCCAGACTCTGATAAAAGGCCAGAAGGATCTTTTCGGGAAAGGGCGTGTCTAGGATCTTTTCGTTCACTGGCTCCCGAAAGTCCACCTCATAATCGTAGGGGCTGAGCAACGCCGTGGTGCCGGCGACAAAGTAGCCATCAGCACTGGCCGAGTTGTCAGGTTTGTAGTAGCGCTTGGTCACGAGTTGGCTGCGCTCAAAGCCGGCAAAGCTGGTCACCACCACCTGGAACGAGACCGGGTCGAAGGACACCCGATCGCTGCGGAAAAAGCCCACGCAGCGGTACAGCGGCGGGTTGTCGGTGGGCGGCATCGCCGGATCGCGGCTGAGGCGGAAGATGGCCAGCTCATGCTCGGTGCTAAACACCAGTTCGTTCAGCGCTTTGCCGCTGCCCTCGGTGAGGATGTTGACCAGAGTGACGCCGGGCACCTCTGTGGCGAGATAGCTTTGGTCAGGTATGCGCAGCTTGAACGGATAAAGCACGGGGAGCTGCAGCGCAGTATCGACTGCTGCGTCATAGATGATGGCCGCTACCGGCCCGCCCGTTCCTACCTGGTCAAAGCGGTAGAATACGAGCCATTCGTCAGCCCCGTCGCTGTCGGTGTCCTCTCGCCGTACCGCCAGGATCTCTTTGCCGAGGTTCATATCGCTGCGAAAACTGACCATCTCAGTGCGGGGTTCTGCTGGTGTCTCCTGGCGGCAGGCCGCCAGGAAGCCGATCAGGACAAGGCACAACGCCAGCCGACGGAGGAGATTCCTAGACAGTGTGGATCGCCACAGGTGCTTGCTCATTCTTGCGCACGCTCCGCTTTCTGTGGGGTGCAGGGTCGGCCGCCGGTCGCTCTCGCTGCGTGGGAACAAAAGCAGCCTTGAGCACTTCATCCATCGCCTCAACGTAGACGAACTTGATGCACCGCAGCACCTTGTGGGGGATGTCGACCAGGTCCTTCTGGTTGTCTTTGGGCACAATCACCGTACGGAATCCGGCGCGGTAAGCCGCCAGCACTTTTTCTCTCAGGCCGCCGATGGGAAGCACATGGCCGCGCAGCGTGATCTCGCCGGTCATCG
>Ga0116142_10000896_pt1 | contig 37950 bp, 24 predicted proteins | sample AD_UKC033_MetaG_FD_89785 | JGI IMG/M metagenome (GOLD analysis project Ga0116142, IMG submission 89785) | Active sludge microbial communities of municipal wastewater-treating anaerobic digesters from USA - AD_UKC033_MetaG | ecosystem: Engineered > Bioreactor > Anaerobic > Digestate | place: USA... | reverse complement strand
GGGGGGGGGGGGGGGGGGGGGGAGATCGCCCCGGGGGGGGGGGGGGGGGGGGGGGCGGGGTGCTGCCGGAGGGGCCGGCTTATAGCCCATTTGTTCCAAGAGGTACTCGGCGGTGATTTTGTCGAGCGTGCTCGAGGGCACGCGGGCGCCGGTGATGCCCAGCTCCTTCGCCCGGGCAAGAACCACCTTGCTCTCGACACCGACCTTCTTGGCTATTTCGTAAATGCGAACGGGCATACGTGCTAAACTCCAACGCCCGGGCCATGCCCGGGTTCGCGATCAACGCCAACGACGCGTCTATGCGGTCGGCTGTGGGCCGATGTTCAAAACCCGCCGTTGGGTCTCGGCTTTCGCGGCTTCCAACACTGTCTGGGCCTGCTCCCCGATCTCCGGGATTTCGGCGAGATCCGCCAGTTCGGCGGTCATCAAGTCTTCGAGGCTCAGGAATCCGTGATGAACCAGGGCATCGGCCTGGGCGGGCGTGAGGCCTGGGACTTCGGCCAGGCCTTTGACGGCCTGTGCCACCTTCTCTTCAAAGCCGAGCTTGGTCGTGGCTTCCGCCTCGATGTCGACCTGCCAGCCGGTCAGCTTTGAAGTGAGCCGGGCGTTTTGGCCCCGCTTGCCGATGGCAAGCGACAGCTGATCGGCGCTCACGAGAATCCGAACGCGCTGATTCGGCTCATCGATGTCAAAGGCCTTGAGCTTCGCCGGCGCGAGGGCATTGGTCAGGAACACGCGGATATTCGGGTCCCACTTGATGATGTCGACCTTCTCGTTATTGAGTTCGCGGACGATGTTCTTCACGCGCTGGCCGCGGAGCCCGACGCAGGCGCCGACCGGGTCGACCTTCTCGTCCCGGGACCAGACGGCCATTTTGGTTCTAAAGCCCGGTTCCCGGGCGATGGCCTTGATTTCGATGGTGCCGTCGGCGATTTCGGACACCTCGAGCTGGAACAACTTGATGACGAACTGCGGATCGGCTCTCGAGAGGATGATCTCGGGTCCGTAGGGCGTGTTTTCGACCGCCTTGACGAAGCAGCGGAGCCGTTCGCCGACCTGGTACTCCTCGGTGGGCACCCGCTCGCGGTTGGGGAGCAGCGCCTCGTAGCGTCCCAGATCGATTGTCACGTCGGATCGCTCGAAGCGGCGCACCACGCCACTGACGATATCCCCCGTGCGATCCTTGAATTCGGCAAAGATCAGCGCTTTCTCGGCCCGCCGGAGGTGTTGCATCAGGGACTGCTTGGCATACTGCGACGCGATCCGGCCAAAGCCGGTCGGGGTCACTTCGACCTCGATTTCCTCCCCCAGCTGCGCGTCCGGCTTGATCCGGCGGGCGTCGAACACGGTGATCTGGTCGTGTTTCGAGATGACGCGTTCGGAGACGACCAATTTGGCCCAGGCCCGGATATCACCTGATTTGGGGTCGATCGTGCACCGCAGTTCGCGGGCGGGTCCGACCGCCTTTTTGGCGGCCGAAAGCAGAGCATCCTGGACTGCGGCAAGAAGGATATCCTTACTGATTCCCTTCTCCCGCTCCCAGTACTCGAGAACGGCAAGCAATTCGTTGTTCATAGCCACTTCCCCATCCGGGGAACAAAAAAGTCGGCAGATGAGACCTCTCCGACTTCGCGCGCTGGCACGCCAGCAAAACAACTCGTTAGTCGGGGTACTTTAGGCCTTGCGGATGCCATGCGTCAAGACGGAATTCCGCGTCGAACGGGCTGTTCGCGCGCGGTGTTCCTGCTTCGCCGACAGGAACTTAGAGTGCGCTCCGGCCGTCTGAGCCGGGTGTCATCCGCAAATGGACCGCTGCCTGCGCCACGTCCTTGTCGCCCCGCCCGGAGAGATTGACGATCAGAAGGCCGTTGTTACCGGCGCGGGGGGCTTCTTTGATGGCGGCGGCCACGGCGTGTGCGGACTCCAACGCCGGGATGATCCCCTCGAGCCGGGAGAGCCGTTGAAAGGCCTCGAGCGCCTCATCGTCGGTGGCGTACGTGTAAGCGACTCGTCCCTGATCGCGGAGCCAGGCGTGCTCCGGGCCCACCGCCGCGTAGTCGAGCCCTGCAGAAACGCTATGGGTCGCCTGGATCTGGCCTTGGGCGTCCTGGAGGATGTAACTGCGGGTGCCCTGGAGGACTCCCAGCGATCCGCCTTGGAACCGGGCGGCGTGGCGCTCCGGCAGGATGCCCTGGCCGCCGGCCTCGACGCCGAGCATGGCGACGGTGGAATCCTCGAGGAAGGGATGGAAGAGCCCGATGGCGTTCGAGCCGCCGCCAACGCACGCGATCAGGAGGTCTGGCAGGCGGCCCTCCTTTTCAAGGATCTGGCGCCGGGTTTCCTCGCCGATGACCCGCTGGAAATCCCTGACCATCATGGGATAAGGATGGGCGCCGTAGGCCGTCCCGAGAATGTAGTGGGTGGTCCGGACGTTGGTCACCCAATCGCGCATCGCCTCGTTGACCGCCTCTTTGAGGGTCTTTTGACCCGCGTGGACCGGCACGACTGTGGCTCCGAGCATTTGCATCCGGTAGACATTCAGCGCCTGGCGCTCGCAATCCGTCAGGCCCATGTAAATCACGCACTCGAGTCCGAACATGGCCGCGACGGTTGCGGTGGCCACCCCGTGCTGGCCAGCTCCGGTTTCGGCGATCACGCGAGTCTTGTTCATCCGGCGCGCCAGGAGGACTTGGCCGATGGCGTTGTTGATCTTGTGGGCGCCGGTGTGGAGCAGGTCCTCACGTTTCAAGTAGATCCGTGCCCCGCCGACGTCCCGCGTCAGGCGGGACGCCAGGTAAAGCGGGGTCGGGCGCCCGCAGAATTCGCCGAGGTAGTACGCCAGTTCACTCTGGAAAGCCGGGTCCTGGCGTGCGCGCTCATACTCGGCCTCGAGTTCCATCAGCGGGTGCATGAGGGTCTCGGGCACATAGCGCCCCCCATAGGGGCCGAAATGTCCCCATTCATCCGGAGCCTTCATGCCGGGATCCAACTGCATTCCGGTAACCGTAGCGATATCTGCGGGTCGTTGTCAGCCTCAAATCGTCGCAGGGCGAGGACTCTCCATTAGCGAGGCGTGGAAGAGAGGGTGGGCAGGCACAGCAGGGTCTTCATGAACCTGAGGACTCGACTGGGTCTGAGGCGACGCCTCGCTAGACCTCTCGACCACGCTTTCAACAAGCCGAAGACTTCAGGGGTCGGCCTTTGCAGTGCCGTTGTCCGGGCGCGGGGCGGTTCAGGGCCAGCGCAAGCGGTACCAGGCGGGCGGATTAGCAATGTCTCGAGTGACCCGAAGCCGGCCGTCGCCGGCTGTGGGCGTGTTGGTGACATCCATCCAGTCGAGGGTCTGCAACGCACCGTTGACTTGCAGTTGAAATGCCGCCGCCCAGTCCGCCCACGACAGGACCACCTGGTCCCCAGCAGACTCGATGGCGAGCACGGGGCGGGCGGGCAGGCTGACGCTGTCCAGGCCCACCGTTTCCTGGACAGCAGCTCCATACTCGCCATTGATGCGCAAAGCGGTGACATTGGTGATGACCTGCTGGAAATCCTGAGCCGTGACGAAGGCGCCGTTCCGGTTGTCGTAGCGGAACTGCCCGGCGGCCAGCTCGATGGTGTAGAAAGACCATTGGGTGCCGGGCTGGGGAACGATGGGACTGACGATGGCTCGCGGACTGCCGTTGATCACGCCGACCACCATCACGGCGCTGTCATCGGTCCAGTTCTGATGACTGGACCGCAGGCTGAACCCCAGTCGCGCGCCGGCGAACGCCGACCAGTCTCCGAGGAACTTGGCGGGTGCATCGAACGCGAAGCTGTTGTTGGAGGGATCGTGGACTGAGAGGCAGCCGCCGGGATCACCGTCCGCGTCGAGCCAGGTGACGTCATAGTATCTCAGCGGGGTGACGTACGGGCCGCCTGTGCGCAGATCGGCAATCCGCCAATCCTCTGGTCCGAGGTCAAATCGGCTCTCTGCGCCCTGTGTGGAGCCGGCTGCGATCAGGGTGAGAGCCGCCAAGGAGGAGAACGTCGGTAGGTACATGGCAGGAGTCTGGCATGACGGGGCACATGGCTTCAATGCGGGAGTGCTTTCCCGGATCCTCTGCACCGCGCTTCGCTAGAGTCCTCGACTTGGGTCTGAGGCGCGCCTCGCTAGGGTCCTCCGACGTCGAGGCAGACGAGGCGGGTGAGGTCACGGGCCAGGAGGCGGGATCCGGCGAGGGCCATGGGTCCCCAGCACTCGCGGCCGTCGAGGATCTGGGCGCGTCCGAGCAACGTGAAGCGGGTGGGGCTGGCTTCGACCAGCGAGAGCACGCCGTTATCATTCAGTACGTAAATGAGGTCGCCCGCGAGGAGAAAGGGGCCAAGGCCGAACGAATGGCCGGGATCGCTGACCCAGACGGGTTTACCCTGGAGATCGAGGGTGGCGAACCGGCCATCGGGGCGGACGCCGTACAGGTGGTTCTGGTGGAGGATGGGGGTCTGCTGGGTGGCGCCGAACACTCCGGGGTCGAGTCGAAAGAGCGTCCGGGGCGTGATGACGCCGTTGGTGGCGGCGAGTTCGAGCATGAGGCTGCCGGCGTTGTAGCCGCCGGAGAAGAAGATGCGGCCGTTGTCGAGGGCCACCGGGGAGGGGACGGTGGCGATGCTGATCTTCCAGTCTGGGGTTTCCCAGAGGATCGCGCCGTCCTGGGCGTTGACGCCGACGACGCCTCCGCTGGCGCAGTAGACGTACTGACGTTTGCCGTCGAACTCGACGGTGGCGAGCGAGGCGTGCGTCATCTTCCAGTCGCGGGGATTGGGGGTTTGCCAGAGCGGCTTTCCGGTTTCGAGGGAGACCGCGAGCAGCAGCGCCTCCTTGCCGCCGGGGGCGAGGATGACGCGATCGCCTTCGATGATCGGGCATTGGCCGGCGTACCAGGGGGGGACGGTTGTCCCGTAGTCCTTGACGAGGTCGAGGCCCCACTTGAGTTCGCCGGACACGGCATCCAGGCAGGCCACGTGGCACTTGGGGCCCATGGCGACGATCCGTGTGTCCGTGACGGCGGGGACGGTTCGGGACATGCCGTGGTTGCGTTTGACGGCGACGGGGTAGGTGAACCGCCAGATCTCGCGGCCGTCTTCGAGCGAGAGGGAGCGGAGCGCGTCGGCCTTCGTCTCGCGCTCGTAGTCCATGAGATAAACCCGGCCGTTGAGCACGGCGGGACCGGCATAGCCTTCACCGACATCGATTCCCCAGATCTGGCGGGGTCCTGAAGCCGGCCAGGATCGGGCGAGACTGGTGCCGGCGGGAGCGATGCCCGTGCGTTGGGGGCCGCGGAAGCCCGGCCAGGCACCGGGGAGCGTCGAGGGTTGGCCGTCGCCGCGGACGGTCTTCCCCACGAGGACGGGGTTGCCGGCGGCGGCGGCGGCGGCGCCGCCGGGGGGTTGATCGGTGCCGGGCACGCGCGGGGTCAGGGTGCGGTCGGGGCCGAGTCGGAGCCAAGCGAGGAGGAGGGCCAGCGCGAGGAGGGCCACGCCGGCGGTGACGCCGGGGCTGGCGAGGATCGAGTCGGGCCGGTTGGCGGTTTCGGTGGCCATGGGCTAGCGAGGCGCCACCTCAGACCGAGTCGAGTCCCCAGGCCCATGAAGACCCTGCTGTGCCTGCGCATCGTCCTTTCCGCGCCTCGCTAATGTAGAGTCCTCGACGGAAGGAGGGTGGCGGGTTTCGGACAGCAGGGGCCAAACTTGACCTGTTGACGACACATTCCAGAAGTCGAGGACTCTGGCGAGGCGCGCCGGACCTACGGATGAGTGCACAAGGAAGCAGACACCCCTCACCCCTTCCCTCTCCCCAACCCGCGCCCGCGAAGCGGTGCAAAGGGGTTGGGGAGAGGGAGACAGGGAGAGGGGATCTGTCACCTGTCCGGTTACTTTCGAACCCTGCAATACGTACCACAGCAGTCGACTGCATCGGCCGGATTGTAATCGGACTGCCCACTGAAGGCAAACGGCAAGCGCACGTCCCGAATCCGCGCGTAAGCGTCCCTTGCGGCTCAACCTCCTGGGCTTGACCATGCGCATCGAGCCGCCCAGTCCGGGGTTTTCGCGGATTTGAAAGCCCGCCCCCGGGGCGGGCCCGCTCCCTCCAAACCCTATAGAGGCCGCCCGCTTGCGGGCGGGCCACCCCGGAGCCGACACGCCACGCGCCTTCAAGGTGAAAACCCACCAGGAGCCGATGGCGTACGTTCGCGCCGCAGGCGTTAGGCGAGGATCCGGGCACGTGATGGGTTGGGAATGGTCGGGTCTCGAGAGCGTGATCGAGCTGCCGGCGCACAAGGCGCCGCTCCGGCAGGGCTGCGCTGGCATCTGGCGGGGCGCTCTCTTCGCGGTCATTGGGATGTCGCGCGGGGTCCGGCTTCAAGGAACCGGCGGAACGCCCGGGTCTCACTGAGTTCGATGGCGTTCTCCGGTTGGCGGGCCATGAGTGCCGCGGCGTGCCTTTCCTTGTCCACGAGCCGGAAGCCGGACGCGGGGCCAAGAACGCTGACCGCCGTTGCCAGCGCGTCGGCGGTCATGCCGTCGTCGGCGATCACGGTCACGAGGGCGTGGTCGGTCAGTCCGATTCCCGTGTGCGGATCCACGATGTGCGAGTACCGGCGTCCGTCGATTTCAACCCGCTGATAGAGGTCGCCCGAGGTGGCGAGGGCCTGGTTCCGGAGGAGCACGTGGCGGGCGGGGGGCGCTCCCGGGGCATCGAGCGGTGCGACTTCGATGCGCCAGCCTTTCTTGCCCGGCGGCGGATTACCGACCACGAGGTCGCCGCCGGCGGCGACGAGAGCGCTCGATAAGCCGCGGGTGCGAAGCACGGCGAGGGCTTCATCGAGGGCGTAACCCTTGGCGATCCCGCCGAGGTCAAGTCGCATTCCGGGCGCGTGAAGCCGGGCGGATCGGGTGCGGGGATCGAGAGTGAGGTGCTTGTAGCCGACCGCTTTTCGGGCATCGGCGAGCCTTGTCGGCTCGGGCAGGGCGCGTTGTCGCCGGGCGCGCCGCCACAACTGGACGCAAGGTCCCACGGTGACATCGAACGCTCCGTCGCTGCGGCGCGCGATGGCCTGAGCCCGTGTGAGCACCCGCCAAAGGTCTTGGCTGAGCGGCACGAATCGGCCGGTCCCCGCCGTGCGCGACAGCTTGGAGAGCTCACTGTCGTCCTCGTAGTCGCTGAGGAGTGCGTTGAGTGCGGCGATGCGGTTGAAGGCGGCCTTGGCGGCGGCTTGGGCGGCGGCCGGGTTGGGTGCGTAGAGGACGATGCGGAAGGGCATGCCCATTTGGGGTTCCCAGTATTCGAACCGCTCGAGGGCCGCTCGATGGGGTGTGGTGCACGAGGCCGCCGCCAGCAGGAGGCAGCCGCCGAGGATGCAGTGTGGGCGCGGGTGCCAGGCGCGTTTCATGGGGACCGACTGTAGCCACGGCGAGGGGGAAAAGCGCGTTGATTTCGCGCACGACGAAGTTGTTTGCCGTCGCCGGGGTTGCAGGCGGGAATTGACGGGGGGTTAAGGGTTGGGCCAAGCTCCCGGCGTCCGAGGGCAACCGTCAAATTGTTTTTCACCGTGGATATCAAGAAGGCTGTCATCACCGCCGCCGGGGCGCACCAGCGGACGCTGCCGCTGCAATCGTTGGTGGACCGGGATGGGACATCGAAGACCGCGCTGCAGATTGTGGTCGAGGAGGTGTTCGCTGCGGGGATCGAGGACCTGTGTGTGGTCGTGCATCCCGGGGATGAGACGGCGTACCGTGAGGCGGCGGGAGCGCATGGGGGCAGGCTGCATTTCACGGAGCAGCAGGAGCCGCGGGGGTACGGGCATGCGGTGTTGTGCGCCCGCGGGTTTACCGGGGAGGACCCGTTTCTGCTGCTGGTGGGCGACCATTTGTATGTGAGCCGGGAGGCGAAGACCTGCGCGCAGCAGTTGGTGGAAGTGGCGCGGGCGGAGGGCTGCAGCGTGTCGGCGGTTCAGGCCACGCACGAGAGCAAGCTGCCGTATTTTGGGGCGGTGGGCGGCCGTCTCGACGGGGCGCGCCGGGGGCTGTATCGGGTGGACAGCGTGGTTGAGAAGCCGACGCCGACCGAAGCCGAGCAACGGTTATTGGTGCCGGGGCTGCGGGCGGGTCACTATCTTTGTTTTTTTGGGATGCACGTGCTGACGCGGGGGCTGATGGGGATTCTGGCCGAGCGATTGTCGGGGGCGGGCGCCGCGGAGGGTGTTTCGCTGTCGGCGGCGCTGGCGGTGCTGGCGGGGTAGGAGCGATATTTGGCGGTCGAGCTGCGGGGTCGTCGATTCGACATTGGGATTGCGTATGGTTTGCTGACGGCGCAACTGGCGTTGGCGCTCGAGGGCAGGGATCGTGACGAAGTGCTGGCCAGTCTTCTGGAACTGGTGGCGGAGCGTCGTCGTTGAAGCGGCAGGGGGGCAGAACACGAACAGTTCATGAGCATCCTGGTCAGCCTGATCACGGCCGAGGATCGCGCAGTCCGCGATCAGTCTCTGGACGCGGTCTGCCGGGGGGCGACCCTGGCTGAGTTGTTGAGGGAAGCGGCGGCGCTCGAGGCGTTTCGCCGGCACTCGGACAATCTCTATGCCCGGGTGCGGGCTTTGTTTTTCCTGTATGCGATCCATCGCTTTCACGCGCCCCGGCGGCCGGAGTTGCCGGTGAAGGGGCTGATTCCGTTTCGGAGTTACGAGCATCTACTCCAGCGGCGGTTCGAGGAGGCGATCGCCGGTTTGCTGTCCTCCCAGGCGAATGAAGGGCCGAGCGATGCGCTTTCGAGCGGATTGGCGGCGGCTTATCATCGGCTGGCGTTTCAGACCCTGGCGGACCAGGTTCGGAGGAGCGTGCGCTCGGTTCGTGGCAACCAGTGGATGTTCCGGATGGGGCATCCGGCGGACCAACCGCTTCGGATCCGGCCGGAGATGCTCGATCGGCCGGGGGGCACGGGCCCGTACCCGATCCTTCGGGAGCGGACCCCGGTGCGGATGGATCTGTCGCACTGTGGCTGGAGCGACATTTTCTTTCTGGGGATGGACTATCCCGAGGGTGCGCGAGTGTTGAACGTGTCGATCGACCTTGGCGTGCGCGGGCGGGACGCGGAGACCCGGCCGCCGGTCGAGGTGTATTTGCGGGTGTTGGACGAGCCGATACTGCGGCTGACGAGCGTCGATCTGGGGGCGACGGCGGACATCAGCGAACTGGGCGAGGTCTTTGATTTTGCGAAGGACTACCTGGGGTTATTGAAGGCGGCGGTGATTGCCGCCGGGATTGTTCCGCCCGGGATCGAGGGTTCGGGGCAGAGCCTCGAGGCGTTGCTGCATCGGATCGTGGCCCCGGCCCGCGGCCTCGAGATCGTCAGCAACGTGAATGGGATTCCGAAGGGATCGCGTCTGGCGGTTTCGACCACGCTGCTGGCGTCGTTGATCGCGGTCTGCATGCGGGCGACGCGCCAGGCGAGCTCGCTGATCGGGGCGCTGGAGGAGCACGAGCGCCGGCTGGTGGCGGCCCGGGCGATTCTGGGTGAATGGCTTGGGGGGTCCGGGGGCGGCTGGCAGGACTCAGGCGGGGTTTGGCCGGGGATGAAACTGATCCGGGGTGTTTTGGCGGCGGAGGGAGATCCGGAGTGGGGGGTGAGCCGGGGTTGTCTCCTGCCGCGGCACCAGCTTCTCGGACCGGAGACGGTGTCCGAGGCGACGCGCCGGTGTCTGCAGGAGAGCCTGGTGCTGGTGCATGGGGGGATGGCGCAAAACGTGGGGCCGATCCTCGAGATGGTGACGGAGAAATACCTGCTGCGGGGTGCGGCGGAATGGGAAGGCCGGCAGGCGGCCCTGGGGATACTCGACGAGATCCTGGCGGCGCTGCGGCGCGGGGATGTGCGGGCCATCGGCGCAGCAACCGCGCGGAACTTCGAGGGGCCGATTCAAACGATCATTCCCTGGGCGAGCAACGCGTACACGGAGGCCTTGATCGGGCGGGCGCGGGCTGAGTATGGGGACGATTTCTGGGGGTTTTGGATGTTGGGAGGGATGTCGGGGGGTGGGATGGGTTTCATTTTTGACCCGCGGCGCAAGGGGTGCGCGCAGGATCGGCTTGGGGAGATCATGCAGGAAACGAAGCGGGGGCTGCAGCAGGCCTTGCCCTTCGCGATGGATCCGGTGGTCTACGACTTCTCGATCAACGAGCGGGGTACCTATGCCGATCTGGTTCCGGGCGGGGAAGGGCTAATGCCCCCCGGTTACTATGGGCTGACGGTGCCGCCGATGCTGCGGCGCGAGCTGCACACGCTGAGCCCGTCGCGGCGGGCGGAACTGGATCTGCTGGCGGCGTCGTGTCGTCGTCGCCCCGAGTTTGGCGGGGTGGTCCAGGAGTTGTTTGAGCGGTTGATCCCGCGGGCGAGGAGCGAGGCGGCGGGGGGGCCGACGTTGGCGGCGCTGCTCGAGCGGCATGGGTTTGATCTGGCGCAACACGAGCAGATCCGGACTGATTTGCGCTCGGGCCGGATCGGGCTGGCGCAGAACCGGCTTCCCGCGGCGTCGGAGATCCGGGATGTGGATCTCGAGGACGTGGTGGACGCGACCGGGCGGGCGGCGGGGGAGGCGGAGGCCGTGGGGCGCGAGTTGCTGGCGGGGGGGGCGGTGGCGGTGGTCAGCCTGGCGGCGGGTGCGGCCAGCCGGTGGACGCAGGGGGCGGGTGTGGTTAAGGCGCTGCATCCGTTCTGCAAGCTGGGAGGACAGCATCGGACGTTCAGCGAGGTGCATCTGGCGAAAAGCCGTCGGGTGAGCCGCCGTTGGGGGGCATGGCTGCCGCATGTGCTGACGACGAGCTACCTGACGCACGGGCCTATCGAGGAGTTCCTGGCGCGCCAGGGGAACTACGGTTACGAGGGGCCGTTGCTGCTGTCGCCGGGACGCGCCGTGGGATTGCGGCTGATTCCGATGGTGCGGGATCTGCACTTTGCGTGGGAGGAGATGCCGCAGCAACTGTTGGATGAACAAGCGCAGAAGGTCCGCGACAGCCTGCGGGCGGCGTTGATCCAGTGGGCATGTCGCGCGGGCGAGGGGAGTGACTACACCGACAATGTGCCGGGCCAGTGTCTGCACCCGGTGGGGCACTGGTTCGAGGTGGCGAATCTGCTGCGAAACGGCGTGCTCGAACGATTGTGGGAGGATCGTCCCCAGCTGCGCTACCTGATGCTGCACAACATCGACACGCTGGGGGCGGACGTCGATCCGGCGGTGCTGGGCTTGCACGTCCAGTCAGGTGCTTGTTTGTCGTTCGAGGTGATTGCCCGGCGGATCGACGATCGCGGCGGCGGGTTGGCCCGGGTGCAGGACCGGCTTCGGCTGGTCGAGGGTCTGGCGATGCCGCGCGAGGAGGACGAGTTCGACCTGTCCTACTACAACACGATGACGACGTGGATCGATCTCGAGGCGTTGTTGCGGGTTTTCGGACTCGAACGTGCGGACCTGTCGAACCCGGAAAAGACAGGGGCGGCGGTGCGCGCCCTGGCCGCCCGTTTGCCCACGTATATAACGCTCAAAGAGGTCAAGAAACGCTGGGGGCACGGTCAGGAGGACGTGTTCCCGGTGGCGCAGTTCGAGAAGCTGTGGGGAGACATGACGACGTTGCCGGAGGTGAGCTGTCGGTTTCTCGTGGTCTCCCGAATGCGGGGGCAGCAGTTGAAGGACCCTGCGCAGCTTGACGGATGGCTTCGGGACGGCTCGGCGGCGCACGTCGAGAGCCTGTGCGCGTGGCGGTAGAGCAGAATCCCCGCACAGATTCGGGGCGGATCACCGATTGGGGGAGGCGGCAGAGGTGGCTTCGCGAGGCGGTCTAATCTGCGCTCCGTCCTGAATCGGCGAGGGACTATCTCCGCACAGATTCGGGGCGGATCACCGATTGGGGGAGGCGGCAGAGGTGGCTTCGCGAGGCAGTCTAATCTGCGCTCCGTCCTGAATCGGCGAGGAATTAACTCCGCGCAGATTCGGGGCGGATCACCGATTGGGGGAGGCGGCCGAGCCGGCTTCGCCGCGGCGCACTGGGGACAGCGCGCTCTACCGGCGCACTGGCGCACCGGCGCACCGGCGGACCGGCGGACCGGCGGACCGGCGCACCGGCGCACCGGTCTTCACAAGCCTTGGCAGGCGAGATTGAGGGCGCTGACGGTGTAGGCGGTGACGAGGCAGGGGTCCTTTTCCCACCAGCGGTTGTTGTCATTGGACCACGAGCCATCAGACTGCTGGAGGTTGATGAGGCGCAGGACCAATTCGCGGCGCCAGGCGATGCGGCGTTTGCCCTGGACCTCGAGAGTTTCGGTGCCGAGGGCTTGGAGCGCTTTGGCCTGGAGATGGAAGTAGTAGTACAGCCCCTGGGCGCCCATGCCTGGATTCTCGTCGAGGGTGTAGTTGTTGCGGAGCCAGGCGATGACCGCGGTGACGCGCGGGTCATTGCGGTCAAGGCGCGCGTAGAGGTAACTCAGGAGTCCGGCGTAACTGATCGTGCCATAGGATCGGAGGGCGATCTTGCCGGTGGCGACGTTGGTTTCGCCGCCGGCCATGCTATGGCCCGGGTAGTAGACGAATCCGCCCCGGTCTTGGGGATCGGTTGACACCCACGGTTCCCGGTTGTGGGTGGGGAGGTTCTGGCACGTTTGGATGAACCGGATGGCTGCGTCCCAGTTCAAGTCGGCGCGTTCGGAGGCGGGGCGGTCGCGATCGAGGTGCTCGGTGGCGCGGAGTGCTTCGAGGGCGACGAGGGTATTGTTGAGATCCGAGTGCGCGTTGCGGTCTCCGTAGCCGACACCTCCGTCCAGGGGGGTATCGAGGCGGCCGGGCTCGCCGAAATCGTTCTGGGAGCGGACGAGGTAGGCGCGGGCGCGTCGGAGCAGGTCTTCGTCCCCGGGTTGGTTGGCCAGGGCGAGGGCGGTGGCGGAGATGGCGGTGTTGTAGTTGGGCAGAGCGCCGCGGTGGATGCCGCCGTCGGGTTGGGCGGAGGCGCGCAAAAAACCCCAGGCGCGGGCGAGGGCGGGGTGGGGGTTAGTGCGGTAGCGTCCCGAGGGATCGCCCATGAAGGCCGTGAGCGCCAGGGCGGTGAGTGCGGGGTGATCGGGGGAGGACCACCAACCGGCAGGGTCCTGTCGACTCAAGAGGGCGGCCAGGCCGCGGTCGATGGCCCGTTGCGCCTCATGGCGCAGGGAGAGATCCGCGGCAGGCGCGATGCGGGTCACGGGCGTTGCGGTTTGGGCGAGGGCAGAGGCGGTGAGGAGGAGGGCCAGGAGGCGGAGTGTACCGAAGGCATGAGTTGGGCGCGGTGAACGAAGCCTAGCGAGGCGCCGCCTCAGACCGAACCAAGTCCGCGATCCCGTGAAGCCTCCCTGCCTTTCCGGACCCTCTCTTCCGCGCCTCGCTAATGTAGGGTCCTCGACGGAAGGTGTGGAGGCCTGGAACGGCAGGGGCCAAACTTGACCTGTTGAGCACACATTCCACAAGTCGAGGACTTTAGTCATGGGATCAAGGGGTCGAGAGGCGTCGGCGGCGTGTCGGTGGAAGATGGGGTTTGCCTCGACGCGTGCGGGTCCGGGGAATTGGCGAGGCGGACGATGAGGGTTGCCGGCTTGTCTCGCGGAGGCAGCGCCTTGGGATTGACGCGATGCAATTCGTCGTTGAAACGTCCGGGACGGGGGTTGTTGATGAGGGCTGCGGGGTCTTCCTGGAGGGCGATGACCGAGCCGGTTGCCTGGGCGGCGAAGACTCCCTCGACGATGAAGGACCCATTGTAGACCCAAGGGCCTTCGGCAAGGCGTCCGGGGGGATCGGTGACGCGGACACATTCCGCCAGCGATCTTCGTGAGGAGCGGCCAAGGCGCTGCCACGTGACTTCGATGGCGACGGGTTCGCCCGGCGGCGTCGAGGCAGGGTCCAGATCGAATTGCCGGGCGTTGACCGGTCGGGCGCCGAGGAGCAGGAAAGCAATCTGGAGGTCGCGGGGTTCGGCCGGTGTTCGGAAGATGCTCTCGTGGATCTTGCCGGTCGGGGTAACGACGGCGTATTCGACCGGGCCGGCCGACTGGTTGACGATGACGGGGAATGCGACGGTGCGCCGGGTGCGATCGAGGGTGACACAACCGACCTGGAGCCGTCCGCTGCCGAGGTCGCGGACTGAAGTCTGGCCGGGTGCGGTGGCGTTGTCAGGCGCGGGAGGCTGCAGCGGGCCCATCGGGGGGCCGACCGTGGCGCCGATGGCGGACTGGGCCAGGGCGAGAGCCGTCGCGATCGACAGGAGACGGCTCATGGGGTTGTCGGATTCCTCATAACCCAAACGAGGGAAGGCCTGGAACAGCACGGGCCACAATTGACCTGCTGACCCCATATTCCACAAGTCGAGGACTCTAGGGGCGGTCATAGGCGAGTGCCATGAGGGCAAAGGCGGTGCCGTAGGGCTGGTGGTAGTCGTACAGGGGATAGTCCCACCACGAACCGTCCTTCTCCTGGAGGGGGATCAACTGGGCAGCGAGGGGAGCTCGATAGGGGATGGCCGTCTCCGGGGGAAGCTGCCGGGTGCACAAGGCCGCGTAGTAATGGCCGTAGTAGTAGAAATAGCCGGCAACCTGGAACCAGCTCTCGTGGGGAACGGGTCGCTTGCGGCCGATCGAGAGCCAGCCGTCCCGGACGAGGAGGCGGTCGAGCCATTCGGTGAAGACGGCGTCGGTGACGGTCGCATCGTTCCAGAGACGGAGGGCGAGGTTGCAGGCCTGGGAGCGTCCGAGGCTGCCGCCGGGCCGGTTGACGGGCAGCATCGGGCGGTACCGGTGGTTCTCGCTATAAAGATAGCTGTGGTCGTTCTTCTGCTGGCGCTTGAGGGAAGCGATGGCGCGTTCGAGGACCGGTTCGGGGATGGGAACGCCGACGTCTTTGGCTTGGCGGAAGGCGACGAGGACGGTTGCGGTGACGAAGCTGGTCGAGTCGACGGCTGGCCGCTGGGTGCCGGCCCGGAAATCGTAGTAGCCCCAACCGCCGTCGACGGACTCGTATCGGCGCAAGAGATCGATTTGATCGGCGATGACCGTCCGGATCCGCCGTTGGCGCTCCGGGTCCTGGCTGGCGCGGCGGTGCATTGCGGCGAGCGCCTCGATCCCGTAGGCGTGGCCCCAGACGTTGTAGAGGGCGACCGCGTCCGCCCGGCGCAGGTTGGGCAGGTTCTCAAGCAGCCACGCCTCGCCGCGATCGAGGGCGGCTTTGGCTGCCGGGTCCTTGTCAACATCGCAGACGATGAGGGACTCGACGCAGAGGGCGGAGGTGCCGGCCCGAAACGCGTGGTGCGCGCCCGGGACGGGAGCGAAGATGTTCAGGTTCTTGGTGCGTCGGGCGGTGCCCCACGAACCGTCCTTGTTTTGCCGCTTCACGAGGAAGCGGATCCCGCGGGTGATGGCGGTTTCGATTTCCGCCGGGGTCGCCGAGGGGACGTTGGCGGGCGGGCCTGGGGTGGAGGGTGCGGGTGAGGCTGCCTGGCACGCGGTCGCCAGGAGCACGAGGCACCAGGCGATCCGCCGGAAGGCAGTGGCGTGAGTCCGCTGGTTCATGGCCGAGGGCAGGGAACCGAGACTGGGTTGAGGAGTCTGCCGCGCGCCTCGCTAGAGTCCTCGCCCTGTGGAATATGTGGTGAACAGGTCAAGTTCTGCTCGCTCTGGTTCCAAGCCGCCCCTCTTTCCGGCGAGGACTCTACACTAGCGAGGCGCGGAAGAGAGGGTCCGGAAAGGCAGGGAGGCTTCATGGGATCGCGGACTTCGTTAGGTCTGAGGCGCGCCTTGCTAGGGTTTCTTGGGCAGGAGCTTATCGCCTTCGGCCACTCCCTCGAGAATCTCTGTGGCCTTGCCATCCGACTCGCCCACGCGGACTGTGCGTTTCTCGGGCTTGCCGTCAGGCAGGATGACGAACACGTGGGTTTGCCCGTTCTCGGTGAACACGGCCTCGGCAGGGGCCAGGAGGGACTTGGCTTGGGGGCCTTCCTTGAGGGTGACCTTGCAACTCATGCCGGGGAGGAGGTGGGGGGCGGTGCCGGCGGGGAGGCTCAGCGTGGCATCGAAGCCACCGGTGGGGAGTGGGACCGGGTCAAGACGTTCCAGGGTGACGGCGAGCTTCTTGCCCGGAGCGGAGACGGGCACGGCCTCGCCGGTCATCCCGGCGGCGAACTTCGAGAGTTCAGGCTCAGGCACGACGCCGCGGAGTTGGAGCGCATCCGGATTGACGACGGTCATGAAGGTCTCGAGCGGCATGATCTTGCCGCCGGAGACGAGTTTCTTCGAGAGAGCGGCCGACGTGGGCCACTTGCCGCCCTCGCAAGCGCCGTAGAGGACCATGCCGTCGCAGGGGGCTTTGACGGACATGCGTTTGAGATCCGACTTCAGATCGTCGAGTCGTTTCGCGGCCTTGCGCTGGTCGCGTTGTTGCTTTTCGACCTCGAACTGTTTGCGGGCCAGGGCGGTGGGGAGGGTTGCCTCGGCCAGTTTGAGGGCGAGCTCCTGGTCACGTTGGCCGTTCTCGAGGGTATCGCTCTCCCTTGGGATGATCGTGTTGAGCTCGCGCTCGGAGGCGATCCGGGTGTTCTCGAGAGTGAACTGGGCGCCTTCGACCTCGAATCGTTGGCGGGCGATGACGATCTCCTCGGTGGTTTCGACGAGGTCATCCGCCTTGTACATGCTCTCGAGCTGCTTGAGTTCCTCGGTGGCGTTCGAGAGCCGCTGTTCGGCGGACTTGACATTGAACTTGGAGGCCTTTTCCCGGCGCTCGCGATTGACCTCACGGAAGAAGGCCCGGTCTTCGGCCGCGATGCGTGCGGTGCGTCGCGCGGCGTCGAGCTTCTGCGGCGTGGTCCGAGTCAGGTTCTCGAGTTCGGCTTGGGCGAGCTCGAGGGCGAGCGCGGCGCCTGGGCGGTCCAGTTCGATGTCCTCGATCTGCTCGCGGAGTTTCTTCGTGTCCAGCTTGAGGAGAACGTCGCCGGTCTTGACGCGGGCGCCGTGGGGTTTGGCTTCGATCACGGTAAGATCCATCCAGGCCTTGGGTTCAAGGCGGAGCGGATGGGCGGTGACGGCCTCGACGACGGCGTCGAGTTGTGCGGAGCGCTTGAGGGAGCCGCGGGTGACGACCGCCGGGGCGGGAGCGGGCGGGGCTGCCGGAGCGGTCTTCTCGGCGGCGCTCGTGGGCTGGGGCGGTGCTGTCTTGGACGGGTTCGAGGGGGGGCTTTGACAACCCGCCGAGGCCAAGACGATGGCCACCAGGGTGCAAAAACCACCACGCCGCACAATGAATCGAGTCTGCATAATTGAGTCTATCGTCCCTTCGGTCCTTCCCTGGACCGGGGTGAGCGCCAGAGAGTAGTGGAAGCGTGTCCGTGGCACAAGCCCGCTTCGCGGACCCAAATCCGCGCGTAAGCGTCCCCTGCGGCTCAACCTCCTGGGCTGGACCCTGCGTCCTGAGCCGCCCCGTCAGCGGTTCCCGCGGATTTGGATGCCCGCCCCCAGGGCGGCCCCATTCCCTCCAAACCCTACAGAGCCTGCCTGCGTCGAGGGCGGCGCGAAAGCTTGTCAAAGGCGCGGTGAGACGACTGTAATCGCGCATGACCGGAGCGTGGACCGTGGTGGTGGCCTTTTGCGTGGTCGCCGGGGCGCATGGCGGCAGCGAAATGACCGCACGACCCGACGGACGCGAGCTGATCCGGCAATACCTGAAGGAGGTGACGGAGGAGGATCCGGAGGCGCGCCGGGCGCGCCATGAGGGGGTCGCGGGGCGACGGGTTGGTCCTGTGCTCATCGTGCGTCGCGGTGCATCCGCGTTTGCCCCCGAGAATTCGCTGGCAGCCTGCGCTGCAGCGATGGACTACGGCGCGGACGGCTGTCGGGTCGAGGTTCGCCGGACCCGGGACGGTGTCCTGGTGGTTTTCCCGGACGAACACCTGGATCGTCTGACGCGGGGGTTCGGAGCGGTGGCGGAGGCGGTGTACGCGGATCTTCAGGGGCTAGGGGATGCAAACCGGGGGGTTGACGGTGCTGGACGTTCGCTGGCCCCGCCGACGCTGGCGGCGCTGCTCGATTTGGCGCGGGAGCGTCGCATGCTGCTGCACTTGGACGTCATCGATCCGGCCGGCGAGGAGGAGGTGATGCGGTTGTTGACCGGTGCCGATGCCTGGGATCACGTGGTCGAAGTGGACTCGAGGGCGACGGGCCGGTTGATCGGGGACCCACGGTTGCGGCGGTTGCGCTACAAGGCCGCAGATCTGTATCAGAATCGAGGCGACTTGGATCCGCAGTGGGTCCAGGCGGCTCTCGAACGGCCGGGGGAGATGATTCTTGTGGACGATCCACGGGTGGCGACCTGGGTCCTGGGGCGCCCGGGGTATCAGCCACGGTCCTACACGGAGACCATGAAGATCTCGGTGCGGCCACCCCTCGACACCGACCTGACACGGCATGCGGTCTTCGGGGCGCTGGGTTGGGTCCGCTATCTCGAAGGCACCTTGGGAGAGCGGTCCAGTGCCGAGCTGGTGCTGGGACTGGCCAGGAGTTCGGTCGGTGCCATGGAAGGCTCGGATGGCCGATGGGACATCGTGAGGCGTGCGTGGATCGCCCAAACAGTGGGGATGCGCGGGGATCGTGACGCAACGGTGGTGCGGGCGCTCGAAGAGGTGGTGCAGAACCCGACCTGGCACGCGGATAGCGCCTACGACGGTCTGGACGCGGCCTGCGCGGCGCGGGCGCTGGGTTGGATGGGTTCGGCCGCGTCGGCGCCGCTGCTGATTCGTTCCTTGCGGGATCATTCTGGGGGCGTTGTGGGTCAAGGGCAGGGGGGGACTGCGCCCGCAGGGGCGGTTCCTGTCGAGGGGACGGCCCGAGTCGACCGGGTTCGGCTGCAGGTGTTCGCGGCGCTGGGGGATCTGCCCTGTGGCGCGGCGCGGCGGTTTCTTCGCGCCTACGTGCGGATGGACGAGCGTTCAGCGCGGGTCTACGGGCCTTTGCGGTATGCCGAGGCGACGCGAGCGCTGCTGCGGCAGCGGGTGGACTGGACGGAGGTGGCCGCGCTCCTGCGAAGTCCGAACCCGATCGTCCGGGGCACAGCGCTGATCGAGTGTTTGGACCGGCCGACGGAGGAGCGGACGTTGGCGTTGCGACGGGCGATGCCGTGGGCCGATTCCCTGCCAAGGAGCCGAGGTTGGCGGGCTATTCACGGTCGCTTGGACCCGGCCGTGGTCTCGCCGCAGTCATCGAAGAGCGTGCGTCTTCCCTCACCTGCGTTGGATGAGATGGAAACTGCGGAAGTCGATGAAGCTGCTCTCGTTCCCGTAGCTGGCGTGGTAGAGGCCGACTTCGAGGGGCAGTCCAGCCATGTCAGGCCGTTCGACGGGCGAGCCCGGCATGGTCTGCCAATGCCGGCCGTCCGGGCTGGTGCGGAAGTGGAACAGAGGGCCCTGGCGGACGATCTCGAGGTGCCGATGGGCATTCCACGCCAGGCCGTTGCCCTTCTGGATCCGTCCGCCGTCCAGGGTGGTGACCATGTTCCCCTGGTTCCAGATTGGGAAGAAGTTGAGCTGGACGAGGTCTTCGCCGGGGCCGGCATCCGCGACCTGGCGCACTCGGGCCATCAAACCGCCGTCGTTATTGCCCGGCACGCGTCGGCTTGCCAGGCCGGCGTAGTCGGCCACTTCCGCCCGGGCGACGAAATCACCGGTCACGAGCTTGAAGAGGAACACCCCGCGCGGTTGGCCGCCGTCCCAGACCGTGCCTTTGGACTGAAGGCGCAGGGCACCGTCGCCGACGGCGATCCGTTCGGGGGCGCTCTGGTCGGCGTGGGTGAGAAAGCCGTCCCAGAGGGTGTTGCTCACGCCCTGGGTGAGGAAGTTTCGGGAGGAGGCGAAGGCGTCTGACCACTCACGGAAGAGGGCGGTGTCGGTGTTCGCCTGGACAGGCGGCGAGGAGGCGGTGACGTTGCCGAGCGCATCGCGGACGGTGACGGTGTACGTGTACTGTTCGTTGGGTTGGAGGTCATCGTCGAGGAAGAACGCCTGAGGAATCCAGCCGCTGCTGGTGGCGCCGGGTTGTCCTGACCGTTCGGTAAATGAATATTCAAGGCCGCCGGCCTTCGATTGGGCGGGTTGTGCGGTCATGCCGATGGTGGTTGGCGACAGCGCGGTTGGCGGATGGGCAAACGCCGCGGGATTGGGTGTGGGCACGCGTCGATCCTCTCGATTGAGCGTGCTCAGCTCGAAGATCTCGGCGTCCGAGAGGGCGCGTCGGAAGAGTTGGACTTGACCGAGCGCGCCCGAGAACGCGGGAGTGCCGCCGAGCCGGAGGGCTTTGAGGGTCTTGGGGGGTGACGGGGCGGGGCGCGATGAGCCTTGGCCGTTTACGAAGCAGGTCGCATGACCGGCCCGAACGACGAAGGCGACCTCTTGCCAAGCGCCGGGCGGTGCATCGGCGGACAGGCGGGTGCGACGGCCTTCCGGGTCTTCGAGTTCGAGGAAGGCTTCGCCGGCTTCCGAGGTTGGGGCCGCGACGGCGGCGAGCACGGTGAAGTCCGCGAGCGGGAGTGATCTGCTGGGAGCGAGGACGAGCGATTGGCCCGGCTCGAAACGAAGTGCGATTCGGCCCTCGACATTGTGCACGACGGGAGCCTTGTCGGGGGTCGAGACGGCGGCGCCGCCGAGGGAGCCCCAGTTGGTCCAGGCAGGCAACGGACCGTAGTCGAGCCGGGCGGCGTCCAGATGGACCAAGACATCGGCGGACGGCGGGTCAGCAGCCAGTTGCTTGATCTCGGCATCCGGCAGCGCTCCGTCGTAGACGCGGAGCGAGGCGAGGTAGCCGTCGAAGAACTCGGTGCCCGGTTCGGAGGCGCCGACGTAGACGGGGCGTCCCTGATGCATGAGGAGCATCTTGGTTTCGGCATGGTCCGGTTGCCCGTTCACGTAGAGGCGCTCCGTCACGCCATCGAACACGACGGCGAGGTGATGCCACTGGCCAGCCGGGGGTGGCGCGCCACGGAAGCCGAGATCCGCGAAGCCCCAGTGACCAACGGCGCCGAACTCACGATGGGTGCCGTATCCAAACTGGGCGGTGGTGGCATCCGGACCGCCGCGGCCGGCCCAGCTCAGGAAGCATTCGCTCTCGGCGATCTCCGGGTTATTGACCCAGGCGGCGACCGTGAAGCTGCTGTTGCCAGCCAGGGCGCGGGGTGCGGGGAACGAGGCGGTGAGGCATTGATTGCCAGAGAAGCGCACCGCCTTGCGGCCGGCGGCAAGGCCGACCCGGGGTGTTGCGGGACCGCTGCGGAACTCGCCGCCGAGCGTGCCTTGGTTGGTCCAGGCGTTCAGGGGCGAGCCCCATTGGAGATCGGCGGCGTCGAGGTGGATCAGGGGGCGTGCGATGCTCTCGCGGGCGGCGCCGGGGGTGGGGGCGGGGGTGGGTGTCAGCTCCTCGAGTTTGGGGGCGACGAAAGAGGCGAAGGCTTGGTCGGCCATCGCCAGCAGGGGATCGGGCGGGGCGTCGGAGAAGGCCCGGAAATTCCAGACGGCTCCGAACAGGCCGGGGTATTCGGTGCCTGTCACCGTGAGCCTGAGGTAACGCGCTTCGGTGTCGCCGTCATCGACCATGGGGCTGCCCCACCGCCTGTTCTGGCGGCGGTCGGCGAAGGAGCTCCAGGTCTGGCCGTCGCGCGACGTTTCGATGAGGTACTGATACGACCAGGTGGCGTACTCGAACTGGGTCTCGGTGCGGCGCACGCGCCGGGCGGTTCCGAGGTCGACGGTCAGCCAGTGGCCGGGGCGGTTATCGGCCGGGCGCCAAAGCGTGGCATGGTTGTCGTCGACGGCGTAGCCGGGCTTGTAGTCGTGGTGACGGAGTGTGTCCTGGTAGAAGGAGGAGGCGGTGACGGGTTGCCCGAGTGTGAGATTGCCGGATCGGGTTCGGGGGCCGAGGTGGCCGATACCCTTGTGCGTGGGGAGGATCTTCGCCATGACGCCGTCGGCTTCGAACTCGAGGCGGTCGGCGCAGGTCTGGCGGTGCATGCCGTTGGGCGTCACGGGGATGTCGTGCCGGTGATAAACGATGTAGTGCGCGCCGCCGGCCTCGAGGATCGAGTGATGGCCGGGGCCGTGGACCGTGCCGTCCGGCGTCGAGGCGAGGATCGGGTTATTGGGGCCCATGGTGAACTCGCCGTCGGGCTTGTTGCTCACGGCGTATTGCACGCGGTAACTGGCATCGTGGCACGAACCGGAGGAATAGGTGAGATAGTAGACGCCGTTGCGCTCCATCATGAACGGCGCCTCGAAGAAGTCCTTGGCCTGCGTGTTGGGGATTTTCCCGAGGCGTGCGAACGACTTCATATCGGGGTTGAAGACGCCGAAGCCGCACCCGCTGTTGGGGAAGATGCCCCAGGTACCCCAGTAGCCGTAGAGGGTGCCGTCCTTATCCTCGAAACACTGGGTATCGAGGGTAATGACGTCCTGGACCAGGCGGTCCTTGATGACGAGGCCGTCGCCGGGCGTCAGGGGTGTCCAGGGACCGATCGGGCTGTCGGCGACGCCGGCGAAGGTGTTGCAGGGTTGGTTGTAGAACAGGTAGTAACGGCCGTCGGGGCGCTGGATGACATCGGGCGCCCAGTAATGGGGAGTGGCGGGCCAGTTCATGGGGACCAGAACCCAGTTCACGAAGTCGCGGGATACCCACGCCGTGGCGGGGCCGCGCCCGCCCCCGTTGCCGTCGGTCGTCGCATAAAGGAAGAAGGTATCGCCGAACCGCTTGATGGTGGGGTCGGCGAAGTAGCCGGGCACGATGGGATTGAAATTGCCGGGCGCATCGATGGCGGCGTCGGCGGGCGCGGGAGGCTGGACGGGCGGGGGGGCGGGCGTTTGGGCCGCGAGCGGCGATTCGAGCAGGTGTTGCCACTCCCAGGTGCCGTCCCAAGTGCGCTTCTTGTTGCCGCCGGGGAGTGCTTCTTCCTGCCAGTGCTTGCGCCGATACGCGGCTCGCACAGTGTCCCCGGTGATTTGCAGGAGAAAGAAGCCGTTCTCGGTCTGACCGGTATTGACGCATTGCCAGGCTTGGTTCTCCCTTGGGGGCGCCCAAGTACGCAGCCCGGTGCCCGTGTGGCCGTAGAGGTAGAGGACAACGCGGTAAGGCTTCGCCACCTCGTGGACGGCCCGCCAGTCATTGGTGTGCCACCAGTCGGTGTCGAATCCGCAGTGGCTCATCAGCACCACGGGCCGGCCGCTGTCGCCAACGCACCGGGCGAGGTCCTCCTCGAGGAAGCGAAGGGCGCCTTGGGGATCGTGCCACACGGGGTTGTAGCGCGGAAGGAGAGGATTCTGCCGGTCGGCGGGATAGAGCCCGAGCATGACGAAGTGCACGTCGTCCCAATCCCAGGAGCCATGCAGGGCGTTGGTGGAGAGATGCGTCAGCCATCCCATCTGCTGGCGTCGCAGGTTTCGCTCCTTGAGCCGGGCCTGGAAGCTGAAGCCGTGCTTTTCCGTGCCGACCGGCGGGCCGTCGTGATTGCCCCACGTCTCGCAGACGGGGAAGTCGAGCAGGCCATCGGTGCCATCGAGGCCGAAGTCGGCGGCGAACTGATGCCACTGTCGGGGTGTCTGATGCTTGCCCTGGACAATGCGATCACCGTCATCGATCACGTCTCCAAGCACCAGGACGCCCCGCGGTCGGGCGACAGTCCCGCCGCCAATCGCGGCGGGCCAAGTGAGGTTGGTGACGCCGTTGATGGCGAGCAACGTGTCGCGGACCCGGCCATTGCGGTCTTCGTTTTCAAACGCGTCGTAGTGCACGTCCGACGTGACCACGAATGTCACATCGCGTGCCGGCTTCGAGGGGACTGCCGGTTGGGCGAGGGCCGGGACGAGAGCAATCCCGGCAACGGCCAGGCAGCACGAAGCCAGCGCGTGGCGGACCCTAAGCATGGTGTTCATCTTGATCGTCATCCGGGCGATCCTACAGGGGCCGCATGGGTTCCGCCAGAGTCCTCGACCTGTGGAGTATGGGGTCAACAGGTCAAACTCGGTCCCGGCCGTTCCTGGCCTCCCCGCCTTCCGTCGAGGACTCTACGTTAGCGAGGCGCGGTAGAGAGGGTGGGCAGGCACAGCAGGGTCTTCATGAGTCTGAGGACTCCACTGGGTCTGAGGCGGCGCCTCGCTATGTTTTAGAGGGAATGGGCAGCCCTGGGGGCGGGCATCCAAATCCGCGGCAACCTGACGGGGCGGCTCAGGATGCAGGGTCCAGCTCGGGAGATTGAGCCGCAAGGGGCGCTTGCGCGCGGAGCGCGGATTGGGGAGGGCAGCCGAGACTTGACCTGCTGTGCCCATGATCCACAATTCAAGGACGCTAGCCATGAGGGCTCTTTTGCGACTGTTTCTCGTCCTCGGATGGTTGTGTCTTCCAGGGTCGCTCCTGGCCGCCTCGAAGCCCAACATGGTCATCCTCTACGCCGACGACATGGGCTACGGCGACCTCGGCGCGAACAATCCCTCGTCGAAGATCCCCACGCCGCACCTCGACCGTCTTGCCGGGCAGGGCATGCGCTTCACGGATGCGCACAGCTCCTCCGGCGTCTGCACGCCGAGCCGTTATGCGCTGCTCACCGGGCGGTTCCACTGGCGGAAGTTCCACGACATCGTGAACTCCTTCGAGCCGCCCGTGCTTGACGCGGCGGAGCTGACCCTGCCGGAAATGCTCAAGCAGCACGGCTACCGCACCGCCTGCGTAGGCAAGTGGCACCTCGGCTGGAACTGGAGCGACATCCGGATGCCCGGCGTCCAGCCGCAGAGGGACGCGAAGGGATCAAGCCGGGTTGTTGCGCCCGATGCTTTCGACTGGTCAAAGCCCGTTTCCGGCGGACCGCTCTCGCATGGCTTCGACTACTACTTTGGCGACGACGTGCCGAACTTCCCGCCCTACGCGTGGTTTGAAAACGACCGCATTATCACCACGCCGACCGAGCCGCTGACCATCACGGCGCAAACGAAGGAAGGTGCTTGGGAGGCGCGCCCCGGCCCGATGACGCCCGGTTGGGACTTCTACGCCGTCGTGCCGCGCATCACGGACAAGGCCGTTGAGTGGATCGGGCGGCAGCGCGGCCAGGACGGCCCGTTCTTTCTCTACGCGCCCTTCAACTCACCGCATGCCCCCATCGTGCCCACCGGGGCCTTCATCGGGAAATCGCGGGCTGGCGGCTACGGCGACTTCATGACGCAGACCGACGCCGAAGCCGGGCGCATCCTCCGTGCCATCGAGGAGAACGGCTTCGCGGAGAACACGATCGTCATTTTCACCGCCGACAACGGCGCCGAGCAGTACGCCTACGAGCGCCTCCGCAAGTTCCAGCATCGCAGCTCCGGCCCGCTGCGCGGCTTGAAGCGCGACCTCTACGAAGGCGGACACCGCGTGCCCTTCCTCGTGAAATGGCCCGGCGTGGTGCAGCCCGGCAGCGTCAGTGACGCGCTCATCAGCCAGGTGGACCTCTTGGCCACGCTCGCCGCCGTCGTCGGCCACGCCCTGCCCGCCGGAGTGGCGGAGGACAGCCACGACCTGCTCGCCGTCTGGAAGCAGAACGCCCCGAGCCCGCGCCGGAGCCTTGTTCATAACACCGTTGCCGGCGCCTATGCCGTGCGCGATGGCCCCTGGGTCCTCATCGCGAACAAGACCGGTGCCCACAGCAAAGTGCCCGCGTGGTTCGATCGCGAGAACGGCTACGCCGAAGACGAGCACCCCGGCGAACTTTACGATCTCCGCACCGACCTCGCGCAGAAGCGCAACCTCTACGCCGCCGAACCTGCCAAGGTGAAGGAACTCACCGGAGTGCTGGAATCCATCCGCGCCAGGGGGCAGGTGCGGTGACCGGAGCGCTGCAATCCGAACCCATGAAACCACTCCTCACACTCCTGGCGCTGCTCACGCTCGCCTCCGCCCGCGCGGCGGAGAGGCCGAACATCGTCTTCATCCTCGCCGATGACCTGGGATGGTCCGACCTCGGCTGCTACGGCGGTGAGATCGAGACGCCGAGCCTTGACGCGCTGGCCGGGAGCGGGCTGCGCTTCGCCCAGTTCTACAACACCGCCCGCTGCTGGCCCACGCGCGGCGCGCTGCTCACCGGCTATTACGCGCAGCAAATTCACCGGGACAAGCTGCCCGGGGCCGCGGGCGGCGCCCAGGGCGTGCGCCCGAAGTGGGCGCGGCTGCTGCCGGACTTTCTCAAACCGGCGGGCTACCGCAGCTATCACAGCGGCAAGTGGCACATTGATGGCCCGGTGTTGGCCGGCGGCTTCGATCGCTCGCTCGACATGAGGAACCAGGGCAACTTCTTCACCGCGAAGGGCAACACCGTTGACGACCGGCCCGTGACTCCTCCGGCGGACGAACACGGCTACTACGCCACCACCGCCATCGCCGACCACGCGATCGAGTGCTTGAAGGACCACGCCCTGAATCACGCCGGAAAGCCGTTCTTTCACTACGTCGCCTTCATCGCGCCGCACTTTCCGCTGCACGCGCTGCGGGAGGACATCGCGAAGTACCGCGACCGGTATCTCGAGGGCTGGGAGAAGCTGCGCGAAGCCCGTTTCCAGCGGCAAACGGCCATGGGCCTTGTTCACACCGCGCTGTCGGCGCTGGAGCGTGACGTCGGGCCTCCCTACGACTTTCCCGATGCCTTCGCGAAGCTCGGCCCCGGCGAGGTCAAGTACCCGCTGCCATGGAGCGAGCTGACGCCCGAGCAACGCCGCTTCCAGGCCACGAAGATGGCCATCCACGCCGCGATGGTGGACCGCATGGACCACGAGACCGGCCGCGTCATCGCGCAGCTCAAGGCGATGGGCGCCTTCGACAACACGCTGCTCTTTTTCGCCTCCGACAACGGCGCCAGCGCCGAGATCATGGTGCGTCACGGCGGCCACGATCCGCAGGCCGCGCCGGGCAGCGCCGCCACGTATCTGTGCCTCGGCCCCGGCTTTTCCAGTGCGTGCAACACGCCCTTCCGCCGCCACAAGACGTGGACCCACGAAGGCGGCATCGCCACGCCCCTCATCGTGCATTGGCCCGCAGGCATCCGCGCGCGCGGCGAGCTGCGCCACACCCCCGCGCACGTCATTGATTTCGTACCCACCGTGCTCGAAATCGCTGGCATTCGAAAGCCGAAGGAGTGGAGCGGTGAGCCGATTCCCGAGGCGCCGGGGCGAAGTCTCGTGCCGGCTTTTGCGAGCGACGTGCCCATCGCGCGCGACAGCCTCTGGTGGCTGCACGACGAACACCGCGCCATCCGCGTCGGCGATTGGAAGCTCGTCGCCGCCAAGGGCGATCCCTGGGAACTCTACGACCTCAAGGCCGACCGCGCGGAGCAACACAACCTCGTCGCGCAACGGCCGGACAAGGCGAAGGAGCTCGCCGCCGCGTGGCAGCAGCAAACCGACGCCTTCGTCGCCCTCGTGCACAAGACCCTCGCCGACCCGCCGCAGTCCGCAGGCAAGAGCCAGGCCGGAACGGGCAAGGCACAATGACCGTTCCAGTCTGGCATTTCTATCAGTCTTGGTTCCCCAGGCACCTCAGCACCGACCGTGGCCTCAGCCAGGAGCAGCTCAAGATCAGCCGGATCCTTTATGCCGCCGCGGGCGTGGGCAGTCTGCTGGGCGGTTGGTTGTCGGGGCAGTTCGTCAGGCGCGGCGTCGCGTTCGCGTCGAGCCGGTTGCGGGTGATGCTGGGGTGCGCGTGCCTCATGCCGCACCCGTTGGCCTGGTTGCTTCTACGGTCTGGCAACGTGCATCACTCGAGCAAGGAATCGTCACTATGAGTCGCTGGTTGTTCATCCTCGCCTCCGCCTGGGCCGCGCTCGCGGCCGCCGCGCAGCACCGCAGCGTTTCCGGCATCCACCCGCATCTCGCGATGTTCAACAACGAGGGCGAATGCGGGACGGGTGCTGTGGTGCCCTGGGCGGACCGGCTTTGGGTCGTCACCTACGCGCCCCACCAGCCGCTGGGGTCCTCCGACAAGCTCTACGAGATCACGCCCGGCCTGGAGCAGATCGTTCGTCCCGAAAGCATCGGTGGCACGCCGGCCAACCGCATGGTCCACTGGGAGTCGCAGCAACTCTTCATCGGGCCGTATGCCATCGGCGCCGATCGCTCGGTGCGCGTGATTCCTTACACGAACATGTTCGGGCGACCGACCGGCAACGCGCGACACCTGACCGACCCGGCGAACAAGATCTATTACGCGTCCATGGAGGAAGGCATCTACGAGGTGGATGTGAAGACGCTGGCCGTGACGGAGTTGTGGGGCGATGAACACCTGAACCCAACCTCCCGCTGGCAGAACATGCCGAAGAAGCAGGGGCGTTTCGCCGATTTCCCCGGCTACCACGGCAAGGGATTCTATTCCGGACAGGGCCTGCTGGTGTATGCGAACAACGGCGAACACGGCGCGAAAGCGCAGCGGCGTCCGGAGGTGCCCTCCGGCGTCCTTGCCCAGTGGGACGGCAGCGCGAACGCGTGGACGATGGTCCGGCGCAATCAGTTCACCGATGTCACCGGGCCGGGCGGCCTTTACGGGAACGCCCATCCTGCGACCGATCCTCTCTGGAGCATTGGCTGGGACCATCGCTCCTTGATCCTCATGGTGCTCGATCGCGGCCGCTGGCACGCCTACCGGCTGCCCAAGGCGTCCCACTGCTACGACGGCGCGCACGGCTGGAACACCGAATGGCCGCGCATCCGGGACATTGGCGAGGAGGCGCTGCTGATGACCATGCACGGCGGCTTCTGGCGGTTTCCCAGGACCCTCTCGGCCGCCAACTCCGCCGGCATCGTTCCCCGATCGACGTATCTGAAGGTGATCGGCGATTTCTGCCGCTGGAACGACCGGCTCGTGTTCGGCTGCGACGACACCGCGCAGAGTGAGTTTCTCAACAAGGACCGGCTCAAGGGCGATCTGGCCGGTCCGGGCAGATCGCAGTCCAACCTCTGGTTCGTCGAACCGCCGCGATTGGATGGCTTCGGCCCGGCGCTCGGTCGCGGCGCAGTCTGGCTGAATGACGACGTGAAAGCGGGCGTGGCCAGTGAGCCGTTCCTGTTCTCCGGATTCGCGAACCGATCCCTGCATCTCACCCACGCGGGAACCGGGCAGATGGGCTTCCTGCTCGAGGTGGACACCGAAGGCAGCGGGCAATGGACGAAGCTGCGCGAGGTCATCGTTCCCGCCGGCGGCAATGTGTGGCTCGAGTTTCCCAGGAACCAGACGGGGGCGTGGATTCGCCTCACCGCGAAGGACGATGCGCCGGGCGCGACGGCCTTCTTTCACTACCGGGCCGACGACCGGCGCCGCACCAGAGCGGCCGCCCTTTTCGACGGCCTGGCCAGCCCTGATGAGGCGTCGGTCAACGGCGGGGTCGTGCACGCGCGTGGCGCCGACCACAAGACGCTTCGCTTCGTCGCGCGCAACCGCGACGGCGACTTGGGCGGTTACGATCTGGACGGCGATTTGAAACTCCGGCGCGCCCATGACCCGGAGGGCGTGACGTGGACCGCGAACGCGGTCGCCATCGCTCCGCCGCTGATCACGGCGGACGCCGCCTCGTTCCTGTATGTGGATGACAACGGACAGCGCTGGCGATTGCCCAAGGGCGATCCCGCCCTCGAACAACCCGGCCCGCTCGGACACGCGCGGCTCTGCCGGGAGGTGGTCACCGAACGCAACCTGCTGAACGTCGGCGGCACGTTCTACGAATTGCCCGCCCGGAATGCCGGCGGCTTCATCAAGATCCGCCCCATCGCCACGCACAATCGCCGCATCCACGATTTTGCCAGCTACCGGGGGTTGCTGGTCCTGAGCGGCCTCGCCGACGACGCCAGGGGGGAGCGCATCATCCGCAGCGACGACGGGAGGTGCGCGTTGTGGGTCGGGACGGTGGATGACCTCTGGCAGTTGGGCAAACCTCGTGGCCGGGGTGGTCCGTGGTTCGATACCGAGGTCAAGGCTGGCCAGCCCAGCGATGCCTGCCTCGCCACTGGCTATAACCGGAAGCGCCTGAGCCTCTCCCACGACAGTCCTGGCACGGTGGCGTTCACCATCGAGGCCGACTTCACGGGCACCGGGACATGGAGCCACGTAACCACGATCCAGGTGAAGCCGCGTGCCACGGCACAGCACAAGTTCCCCGACGCCTTTGGCGCGTACTGGTTGCGGGTGACCGCGTCCGCGGACACGACCGCCACCGCGCAGTTTGAATACAACTGAATCGACAATGGGGAAGGCGAGGCATGCAAGCACACGATCCGGTTGAGCGGCGCGGGTTGAAGACGATGGCACTGGCCACCGACATCGCGGTGGTCGGCGGCGGGCTGGCGGGTGTGTGCGCGGCCATCACCGCGCTGGAAGCTCGGAGGACTGATCGAATTGCCGCGGCACCATTGGATGCAGCGCAAATACGGTGCGCCCTTCGTTTGGCGAGAGCCCGACCAGTGGCTGATGATCCTGATGGGCGAGAGCGCCATCGGAAAGACCACGTTTGGCTTGCTCACTTCAGCCGATGGCAAGCGATGGACGCTGCTGCCGGAGGCACCCTGACGTACACCGTCATGAACCGACTATTCGAGCTGTGACACTATGAGAACGAAAACCACCACAATGCTAACCTGGGCGTGCCTGCCAGCCTTCGGTGCCATTGCCCTGACACAGCCGCCCGGTTTCAGGCAGTCCAGCCTCCCGGAAGGCGCGACCGCGCACCGCGACCTGGCCTACGTGCCTAGCGGTCACGAGCGCCAGAAGCTCGACCTCTACTTGCCAAAGGATGGCACGAACCTGCCGCTGATCATCAACATCCACGGCGGGGCCTTCAAAATGGGCAGCAAGGAACAGGGCGTGCCACTCGACTATCTCGCCCAAGGTTACGCGATCGCCTCGATCAACTACCGCCTCAGCCAACATGCCGTCTTCCCGGCCCAGATCGAAGACTGCAAAGCCGCCGTCCGCTGGCTCCGCGCCCATGCCGGCGAGTATCGGCTCGACCCGCATCGTTTCGCCGCTTGGGGCGCCTCCGCCGGTGGCCATCTGGCCGCCATGCTTGGCACCACGGGCGACACGACCGAGTTCGAGGTCGGCGCCCACCTCGACCAGTCCAGCCGGGTCCAGGCGGTGGTGGACTACTTCGGCCCGACCGATTTCCTGCAGATGGACCTGCACCGCCTGCCCAACGGACAACGTCATGACCCCGCGGACTCACCCGAGTCGTTGTTGATCGGCGGCGCGATCCAGGAGCACAAGGATCAGGCCGCCAAGGCGAATCCCATCACCTATGTCACGGCCGGCGATCCCCCGTTCCTCATCTGTCACGGCGACGCTGACCCGCTGGTGCCGCATCACCAGAGCGAACTGCTCGCGGCCGCGTTGAAGCAGGCTGGCGTGCCGGTGACCTTCTACACCGTCCGAGGCGCCGGGCATGGCCGCTTCAGCGATCCGAAGGTCGGGGAGTTGACGCGCGAGTTTCTGGCGAAACACCTGAAACGGGAGGAGGCAACCCTCCCGGTGCCGACGCCGGTGCAGGCCGCCTGGCACGATTACGAGATCGGGATGTTCATTCACTTCGCCCCAAACACCTGGTTCGACCAGGAGTACGACGACCTCTCGAAGTCCCCGTCAGAAATCAACCCCACGGCGCTCGACACGGACCAGTGGGTGCGCGTCGCCGAATCCATGGGGGCGAAATACATCGTCTTTGTGGCCAAACACGTCGGCGGGTTCTGCTGGTGGCAGACCGATACCAGCGATTACGGCGTCAGGCGAACCCCGTGGCGGGGTGGCCATGGGGATCTCATGGCCGAGTTGGCGGCCTCTTGCCGGAAACGGAGCATGAACCTTGGGGTCTACCTCTCACCGGCCGACCGTCATCATGGAGTCGGGGTCGGCGGCAAGGCGGATGACCCGGCCAGGCAATCCACTTATGAGCGGATCTTCCGCCAGCAGCTCACGGAATTGCTGTCCCGTTACGGCGAGATGAAGGAAGTCTGGTTCGATGGCAGTCTCGTGTTCGACGTCGGCGATATTCTACAGCAGCACGCGCCAGGGGCGGTCGTGTTCCAGGGTCCGCAGGCCAGCATCCGCTGGGTCGGGAACGAGGACGGTGTGGCGCCTTACCCAGCCTGGAATGCCGTGCGCAGCGGCCGGAGACCTTGGGGGACTTACACCGCCGCCGATGGCGATCCCAACGGCGATCGCTGGTTGCCGAACGAGTGCGACGCCCGCCTGCGCAACACGTGGTTCTGGAGGACCGACAACCTCGGAACCCTCAAGACCGTGGACCAACTCATGCAGATGTACCTCCGCTCCGTCGGCCACGGCGCCGTCTTGCTCCTGAACAACACCCCAGACCCGACCGGCCTCATACCGGCGCCCGATGCCGCCCGATCCGCGGAGCTCGGGCAGGAAATCAAACGGCGGTTCGGCACCCCGATCATCGATACGGCGGGCTCGGATACCAACGTGCCGATGATGCTCTCCGCCCCACGCCGGGTGGGCACGTCCATGATCATGGAAGACATCACCCACGGAGAGCGGATCCGCGAGTATGTGGTCGAAGGCAAAACGCCGGCGGGCTGGACCCCGCTCGTGTCGGGCACCGCGGTTGGCCACAAGAAGATTGATGTGTTTGAAGCCGTGGAGGTCACCGAGTTGCGCTTGCGGATCCGGGCCTCGCTGGGCAAACCGATCATCCGCAAGTTCGCCGCCTTTGAGGATTAGCCCGATGCAAGATCTCCTTTCACTGGGATCCTGTCGCTGCCCCGTTGGACGGGTGCTCCCCGCGGCGCAGTCCATCGCGAGCGTCCGCTCGGCCGATGATCGCCGAGGTCCTCGCATCGGGCCCGGTGGCGCTCCCGCCAAAACCGGAAGTGGTCTTTGCACAGACCCTAAGAACATCCGCTCCCACCACCGTGAAGATCTCACTGCGCGGCGACGGAATTGCCCCGATCGTGGTCACCGCCCCGGCGCCCGCGCTCGAGCCCTGTGCCGCCACCGAGGTTTCCCTGGGAATTGATCCGAAACGTGTTGCCGGAGAACATCTCCAGGCCGAAACCACGGTCGGCCATCCGGATGCCGCATCATCGATCACCACCGACTTGAGGTTCTAACCGATCGCCCATTCTCAATGCATGAACCAAACACGACGAACCACCGGCCTTGTCATCGCGTTGATTCTCAGCCTCGCGATCGGCGCTCAAGCGGCGGTGGGCGTCGCCGGAGCGCCTGCCGTTCCTGCGGCCGAAACCCGCAACGCGTTTATCCCCGGGGCGCTCTGGTCCGACGACCAGGGGGTTCCTATCAACGGGCACGGCGGCGGGATCCTGTATCACCAAGGGGTGTACTACTGGTTCGGCCAGCACATGATCGAGGGCCGGGCCGGCAACGCCGCGCAGGTCGGCGTGCACGTGTATGCCTCGACAAACTTGTATCAATGGAAGGATGAGGGCATTGCCCTGCCCGTGTCGGACGATCCCCGGAGCGACATCGCCAAGGGCTGCATTCTCGAGCGTCCCAAGGTGATCCGGAATGCAGGGACCGGGAAGTTCGTCAAGTGGTTCCACCTTGAACTCAAGGGGCAGGGATACAGCGCCGCGCGCAGCGGCGTCGCCGCTGCGGATCGCGTGACGGGGCCGTATCGCTTCCTGGGGAGTTTTCGTCCCAACGCCGGCGTCTGGCCGGCGAATGTCTCCGACAACATGAAGCGGCCGCTCGCCCCTGAAGAACTGGACAAGCTGGCCAAAACCGGGATGCCCGGGGATCTTGTGCCGGAGTTCGCGGGAGACTGGGTGTTTCGCCGCGACTTCGCCGGCGGCCAGATGGCCCGGGACATGACGCTGTTCGTCGACGGCGACGGCAAGGCGTATCACCTGTATGCGTCCGAATCCTACAAAGTCACCTGGAACAGCCCGTCGCGGGACTCGCTCGATGCCATGCCGCTGTCCGGTCGCCGGGGCGCGGGCGCTAACGTTTGGGTGCAGGACGGCTCCATCTGGCTCTACCTCGCCCACAGCGGCGCCTATGACTCGCACGGGCGTCTGCTCAAGCTCGGCTGTGTCCGGCTCACACCCAAGGGACTCGATCTCGGCGCCGCCGGCTTCTCGCAGACGCTCGACCCCGGCACCGGCACGATCTCGATCAACCAAGGCGACTTCCGGGCCAGCCTCTGGTTCGCCGGGCAAACGCTGGTGTTCGAGTCGGAGTCCGCCACCGCCAAACCTCTTGAAGTCGCTTTCGGCACCTGGCGCGACAGAACCAAGGAAGGCATTCGCAACGACATGATGGGCGCGAAGACCACGTTCTTCGGCGACCAAGTCCAAGCCTCTCGCAGCGGCTTCGTCATATTCCACCGCAATGCCGATTACACCATGGATCTTGCCGGCAAGGCCCGTGGTCAGGGGATCGCGCCGGAGTCATTGCCTGATGTGACCGCACACCGCGTTTCCGGCTGCGCCATTGCCGTCGAGGGCGGTTTCACCGGCCCACCGACCGAGGAGGCCGTGCGGTGGCAGTTCTGGGACGGCAAGGCCTGGAGCGGCACCACCCCAGCCCGCAGCCAGCACGTGGTCACCATGCGATTGGCGGCCGCCGTGGATGCCGACCTGGCGCAATGGCTGGCGGAGGCCAAGTCGATGTTGGCCCCGGCAAAACGCAGCGCCGCCAAGGCCGACGAGCTGAAACGGTGGAGTGACTTCTGGAATCGCAGCCACATCGTCATCAACCCCGGCCAGGGCGAGCCTGATCCGGGCTTCCTGATCGGCCGGAACTACCAACTCTTCCGCTACATGCTCGCCTGCAACCGTGATGGCGAGCTGCCGCTGCTCTTCAACGGCGGCATCTTCACCACCGACAACAACGGGCGCATCAAGGGCAACAACAACGACGAATTGCCCACCTTCGAAGGCGAGCCGGTCACGCCGGATTTTCGCCGCTGGATGGGCTGCTATTTCATGTCGCAGAACCAGCGCTGGCTCGCCTGGCCCACCGTGGCCACCGGCGACGCCGATCTGCTTGCTCCCACCACGCGCTTCTATCGCGACCGCGCTAAGGTCGCCGCCGACCGCGCGAAACGCCAAGGCGCCGAGGGCGTCGTTTACACCGAACCGCTCGATGTGTGGGGGCTTTGCCCGGTGGGACCGCGACCGGACGGACTCTGTGGGGCTCAACACTTGACCTATCACTTCTCGATGGGCCTGGAGAACGCCTGGATGAATCTGCTGGCCCACTTCAACACGGGCTATCCGCTGGAACAGGATCTGCCGTGGATGCTGGGCACCGTGTATTTCTACGACTCCTTCTACCGCGCCGAGACAAAGAAGCGCACCGGCAAGGAACTCGGCGACGACGGCAAACTCGTGATCTATCCCGGCAACGGCCTGGAGTATGCCGGCGACGCCACCAATCCGTTGGACGCGGTGAGCGGCCTGCGCGCGCTCACCGAAGGTCTCCTACGGTATCCAGCGCTGCCCGCCGCCGACCGCCAGCGGCTCAAGCGAACCTTCGACACGCTGCCACCGCTGCCCAGCGGCCAGCGAAAGGGGCGGCTGGCGCTGCTTCCCGCCAAAGCCTACAACGTCCCCTACAACAAGTGGGAGCCGATTGAAATGTATGCCTGCTGGCCCTACCGGCTGGCGGGCATCACGCGGCCGGACACCCTCCAACTCGCCCGCGACACTTGGGAAACCGTCCCGGAAGACCGTGCCAGACTCTGCAAACAGGATTACTCGTGGATGGCCAACGTTGCCAACATGGCCGCGCTCGCCTGGCCGGAGAAAGCGAAGGAACGCGCGATCTACAAGCTGGCCAACACCACCGCGCCGCAGGCCCGCTTCCCGGCCTTCTTCGGGCCCGGCCACGACTGGCTGCCCGACCACAACTGGGGCGGCGCGGGCATGACCGGCCTCCAGGAGATGCTCCTCGCCCCCGAACCTCGTCCCGACGGCAAGCTCCATCTTTTCCCTGGGTGGCCCGCCGAATGGGATGTGGACTTCAAGCTCCACGCTCCCGGCCAGACGCTCGTCGAAGCCACGCTGAAGAGCCGCCAACTCGTCTCGCTCAAGGTCACTCCCGCGTCGCGCGAAAAGGACATCGTCAACTGGCTCGGCAAGCAGCCGGCCTATCAACATCAATGAGTTCCAGGTCTTCGCGCCCCGAAACCACTGACTCCACCACAGACGATGTGCTGGCTTTTCCTGTTCGTAATGTTAGTGGCGCTGCCCGCCTTGGCGGCGCGGTTATTCGTTGCTTCGGCAAGCATGCAGAGCTGCGAGAATCGGCTGCGCGGCCGTTGAGGGGGGGGCTCACGGGGCGTGGTTTGAGGCGGCACCGCCGGAAGCGCAGGCTGGCTGGCTCGAAGGCAACGGCAGGCACCGAGCCGGTCAAGCCGCCCCGGATCGCCGTGCGTCTTTCAACTGCTGTTACTGGGGGCGGCTGACTTCGGGTAGTTCCAGGGCAGCCAAGCCTTCGGGATCAGTTTGACCACCTCGGCATGGGTGGCGATGGCCAGCAGGTAGTCGAACGGGTTGACCCCGTTGAGCCGGCAGGTGTGGATCAGCGCCATGAACAGGTCCCCGGTGCGAGCGCCGTTGAGGGTCTTGTAACTGAGGCTGTTCTTGCGATGCAGGATCGCCATCTTCAAGGCGCGCTCGGAAATGTTATGCCGACTGCGGGATTACGCCGCGTGGCGGCCTGGAACCCTGCGTTTTGCGCCTGAACTCAAGGATCGGGTCGTTGTGGACGCGGCATAATTAGAGGGCCTCCAGGAAGGCGAGGAGCTTATCATTTGGGCGGTATCGCTGGGGTGGGGTTTTGCCAGGAGCCGTTCGGGCCAGTGCTGCTTCCTTCATCGCCATGTCGGCATGGAGATACGTTTGCGTGGTCTCGATGGACTCGTGCCCCAGCCAAAGCGCGATGACCGTGATGTCCACCCCGCTCTGGAGGAGGTTCATCGCCAGCGTGTGGCGCAGGGTATGGGGAGTCACCCGCTTCTTTCGGAGGGATGGACATGTTATGGCCGCGGCTTGGACGTGGCGCTCGACCAACCGCTGCAGCGCGTCGGAACTCATCGCGGTTCCCCTGGCGGTGGGAAAGACGGGTGTGGTGGGCTCCGGTGGCCGATGGGCGAGCCAATCGGCGAGCCAGGCCGCAAGCTCGGCGCCCAGGGGAGTACATCGGGTTTTGCGACCTTTTCCCAGGCACTTGATATGCGCGCCGGAACCGAGTTCCACGTCCTGTCGCCGGAGGTGAATCAACTCCGAGTTGCGCAGTCCGGTTTGCACGGCCACTCGCAACAGAAGTTGGTCACGCCGCCCCAACCAGCTCCCGGAATCCGGAGCCTGGAGGAGCGCCGCCGTCTCCTCTCGACTCAGGAACTCCACGGGGCCGCGCTCGAATCGCTTCTGTGGAATCGCCAAGACCCGCTGGCAGTGGCTGGCCAGAGCGGGCTCGTTGACGCCCACGTACCCAAAGAACGCATGGAGGGCGCTGAGCCGGTTGTTCCGTGTGCGCGCTCGGTTGTGGCGATCGTGCTCGAGGTGTCTGAGAAAAACCGAGACGAGCTTGGCATCCAGGTCCTCCAGTCGAAGGTCGCTGGCCTGACGGTGGTAGTGCCGGACCGCGAACTTCAGGAGCAGCCGGAAGGTGTCCCGGTAACTGGCGATCGTGTGCGGGCTGGCCCCCAGTTGCCCCAGCAGGCGATCGGTGAAGAACCGCTGCAGGTACCCCGCAAGGTGGGCGCCGCTCATCGTCGGCCTCCTTTCCTGCGTATTTCGGACTTATTCGGACAGTGATTTCGGAGTTGGCCGGACAGTGATTTCGGAAATCAATTCGGACAGTGATTTCGGTCCAAATCGGACAGGCGTTTCGGCGAATAGTCGGACAGT
>Ga0116142_10000890_pt1 | contig 38154 bp, 48 predicted proteins | sample AD_UKC033_MetaG_FD_89785 | JGI IMG/M metagenome (GOLD analysis project Ga0116142, IMG submission 89785) | Active sludge microbial communities of municipal wastewater-treating anaerobic digesters from USA - AD_UKC033_MetaG | ecosystem: Engineered > Bioreactor > Anaerobic > Digestate | place: USA... | reverse complement strand
GTTGGATGTTATTCTTTATTGTGGGACTTCCTATGCAAGCGCTTACGATGCTTCTTTATCCGTTTTTTTATCTTTATTGGGCAATAAAGGTACTGCCTGAAATTAAGAAGTACGCGCTTAAAATAAATGAGCACACAGACTACCCGGACAATCCCGCATATTCTAGAATTAGGGATTTATATTTCCATGACAATGATGACACACACAATGCGCTGACACAGTACCCTCTCTTTCACATGCACCCAGAGCTTGGGCAAAAGGGACTAGAGCTTTTGGTCTCACCTGATGGGGCCTTCCTTCGCCGCTACATGGCCGGAGTTTCAGAGGGAAGTAAAACCTCTGGTGATTGTGTTGTGGCGTGGTGCTTTGCTTACTCACTTTTGCCGCCCGTTTTTCGCCCAAGAAAAGCCTTGCGTAGGGCTGCTTGGCACTATCTGAGAAACCTTGGGACAAAATCAATAAACGGGAGTGTACAGGGCTGGGTCTCGGCTCGCTGTAATAATCTAGGCGTGAACTACTGTCCCGACGGGTGGAAGGGTATAGGGCAGCCATGCACAGGCCCTCAGTTTTACACCACGAGTGCGCTACTAGCACTTGCCTACAGAGAGAACATTTTCTGGAAAGCAGTCTTTTGGCTGCACTGGCTAGTTTTTGGAGGTTGGTACTGGGCAATTTCGCCTATGATTTTTCCGAAGTTTAATAAATTGGGCTATGTCCGAGACATCACGATGAGAGCCCTCTGGGTGCACCAAACTGTTTTTGGTCCCAAGTGGTGGGTTATGAATCCAATAGAAAAAATAGCAATCGACATGGCAGAGTACGAGAACGCGCTCTTCTTTGCGCAGCTTGGACTTAGTACGCGTGTGCCGCTTCCTAAATATGCAAACTCTTGGTTTTCTCAGAATATCTCGGCATCGAGCGGCGGCGGCGATTCTATTAATGTTTGGACTGCACCAACAATTTCCTACATCAGACAAGAGGCCCAACGCCTAGGAGTAAAATATGAATCTAGATATAGAATGGTCTAAACAAGAAAAACCAAGTGAAGTGACGGTAGCGGAGTTAAAAACTCTTTGTGATTCGCTTTACAAAATGCGTGGGGAAATAGATATTTTAGAAGATACTGTCTCGCTCAAAAAGTCAGAATACAAACTAACAGAGGCCAAAGTACTAGAGTACTTAGAGCAATATGGTTTGAGTAATTTCGAATGCGAGCTTGGAAAAATATCAGTTGGGAAAAGATTTTCTGTTCGCCAGCCAGCAACGCCGGAAGCGAAGGAAGCTTTTTTCAATTATTTGCGTTCCAAGGGGGACTTTGAAAACCTTGTATCTGTAAATTCTAAAACCCTTGGGTCCTACGTGCGGGGTGAAATTGAGACGGCTGAGGCTAAAGGGGAAATTGGTTGGATTCCACCTGGGCTCGAAGCGCCAGAGCGAGTACCATACCTTTCGCTGCGGAAAAAATAATTTGCTTCATGAGAAGCATGTAAAAAGGAGACAAAAGAATATGGCAAATAAGGAAGTAGCAAGGCGAGAAACAGATAGTGTGGCAATTTTGCCGGCGGATTTAGCTGGCGACTGGGGTACTGAGTCAGTTGATTCAACTGATATAGTGATTCCAAAATTACTGCTCATGCACCCTACAAGCGAGTTAGTGCAAGGCGCCTCAGCGCAGGGCGGGGATTTAGTACGCTCTACGGATAATGTAAAATTGGGTGACAAAAACAAACCTGTAAAGCTTATACCATTCATGATGTTTAAAACTTGGGTTGAAAATAAATTTAAAGATGGCCAGTATCGCTGGGACCATGAGAGGCCTTACACGGCTGAAAATTCAAATGATGCTTGGGAGTATGAGTTAAATGGTGACAAGTGGAAAAGGCAGAAAGCACTAAATTTTTATGCTTTGCTTTTGCAAGATATTGCATCGTCTGACGGTTTCCCTCTACCTATAAAATTGCAATTTAAGAGCGCAAGTCTCAAAGCAGGGCGTGTGCTTGCAAATCACTTTGGTGTTTGTAAGATGATGAAAAAGCCGCCAGTAATAAAAATATTTAATATTGGGAGCGAGCTTGTGAAGGGTGACAAAAACACCTATCAAGTATTTACTGTAGCGGTAGGTGAAAATTCAACAATTGAGCAAATGCAGGCTTGTAAATCATGGTATACAACAATTTCCGAAAGCATTGGAAAAGTTAAAGACCACAATGTTAGTGACGCTGAGACTATTGCCGACGACGGCAAAGTTGATGTGGGCGACTACTAGGTTTTATTGTTTGCTACGGTAGTTTAGCGTCAAAACATAGAAAGTGACTCTGGGTCCGAACAACGCACCCTATTTCCTCTTTCTAGAGCTTGGTTCAATTCCAAGCCGTAGCACCTATTAAAAGGGGAAGACATGCGTCTTTTAGGAATCGACATTGAGACCACAGGATTAGATTTTGAAAAAGATGCAGTCACTGAAATAGGCTGGGTGCTCTGCGAGGCTCCCCTGTCACACGGTGTGACACCGCTGAGCATCCAGTCATTTCTTATTCAAACACCTGCAGTAATTAGTGCAGAGATATCCAAACTCACAGGAATTACTCGTGAAGCTGTTGATGAGTTTGGGCAGGATTTTAAGAATATAATTCATCTCTTAAATACTGAGATTGCAGTCCACAAGGTAGACTACATTGTGGCGCAGAATGGTGAGAACTTTGACAAGTTGTTTTTGCAAGCAGAGTGCAACAAGCACAACACTTCAGCTCACGAGTTATTTTCCAGGACTTGGATTGATACGGCATTCGATTTACCGCCAGGTAAATTTCGCTATAACAATTTAATGTCTATGGCTGCAGAAATTGGTGTTATCAACCATTTTAAGCACCGAGCTGTTTTTGATGTAATGACTATGCTTACAGTTCTCAGTCATTGTAATTTAGACGATGTGCTTGTACGCGCAAGCTCTCCTTGGGTTGTGGTGAAGGCTGAGGTTAATTTTGAGCAGAAAGAGCTAGCAAAGAAGCGCAGATATTCTTGGCAAATGCTTGGCTCTGAGCTATACCCTAAATCTTGGGTGAAAAAGGTAAAAACATGCGACCTCGAGAAAGAAAAAGCCGAGGCACCTTTTCCCGTTGTAGAATATTAGGAGATTTATGCCAAAGAAAATTCTTTACACGTATGTAGCCAAAGAAGACGTTAAATTTTTAAAATCAGTAGCTGAGAGGACGGGGCGCTCTGCAAGTTTTTGCATGGGCAAAATTCTTGGGGCTCTTCGCCAGAGGCGTAAAATCCTCATAACTAAGCACGCTAAGATTAAAACAAAAGGGCCTAAAACCATTAGTCTATGATAGTGCAGCGGGGAGATTTTACTAGGGTTTTAGAAAAACTCTCACAAGAGAAATTCCTCGCTTTAGATACCGAGACAACAGGTCTTTTTCCCTATCATGGCGACACACTTTTTTCTATATCTATAGCTAGCGAAAAAGAAGAGTTCTATTTTAATTTCCTGCATTACAATAATTTACCAGAGTCAATGTGTTTAGCTAGGGCTGAGATGCTTACTATGCAAGCATTTTTGTTCTCGGTTAAAGATATTTCTTGGTTCATACATAACGCGAAATTCGACATGACTTTTCTGCAGAAAGAAGGCCTAAGCCTTGCTGGGAAAATTTACTGCACTTATGTTGGAGCAAGGTTAGAAAATAATGATGAGTTAAATCTAGCGCTAGCAGACTGCGCAAAGCGCATTGGTATGGAAAAGTCCGATGCAGTAGAAGCATGGATTCAGGACCACGCGGCTACTGAAAAAAGGCTGATAAATGGTAGGCTTTTAACAGCTAAAAAATATGCTGATGTTCCGCTTGCTATCATTTCGGAGTATGCGGAAATGGACGCCAGGGTTTGTTATCGCCTTGGTAGAAAGCAGTTCGATACTTTTAATTTGTGGACCTTGCGCTCTGGCCAAAGTGAGTACAATATAAATAATGTAGTAAAGAATGAGGCAGAGCTTACAAAAACAATTTTTGCCATGGAGCAAATTGGGGCAAAAGTAGACGCAGACTTTTGTAGAAGGGCACTAGAGTATGAAAAAGAAGAAATGGAAAAAGCAAAAGCTAAGTTCAAAGAGCTTAGCGGGGAAGACTTTAAAACTAGCTCGGTGCTTTTCCAAAAAGTCTTTGAAAGCGACAAAGAACTCTGGGAATACACAGAAAAAGAAAACCCGAGCTTTGTCTCAGGCGTCCTTGAAAAATTTACTCTCGAAGCGGCTAAAGAAGTGCTTCGCTATAAAGCCAGCAAGAATAGTTATGATTTCTTCAATGGATTCCTCTTTGCCATGGGTGGGGATGAAATTATACATACCTCATTTAACCCAGGTAGAGCTAGAACAGGTCGCTTCTCTAGCTCGAATCCCAATCTCCAAAATCTTAAACGCGCGGCTGAAAAAGACGCGGACAAAAAAGAGTTCGAAGTAAGGCGAGCTATTGTCCCTCGCGAGGGTTATTTCTTCGCTATGCTCGACTATGACCAACTAGAGTATCGCATGATGTTAGACATCGCGGAATCGCATAAACTTATAGATGAGGTTTTGAGGGGCCTCGATGTGCATGAGGCTACAGCCAAAATTGCTGGCATCTCCCGTCGCGAAGCTAAGACCTGCAATTTTTTAACGTTATATGGCGGGGGAATTTCCAAGCTTTCTAAAGCCCTTGGTGTCACAGAAGAGAAAGCGCGTCTCATCCAACACTCAATTTTCAACGCTGCTCCGGAAGTTAGAAAATTTATCCGAAGCACTATAGGGCAGGTTGAATCGACCGGCACAATAACTAATTGGTTCGGTAGACGCTATCAGTTTTCGAACCTGAGTGTTGCCTACAAGGCTCCAAATTACGTCATACAGGGTGGAGCGGCGGATATTATAAAAATAGCCATGAATAAAATTCACAAATATTTAGAGCCTAAAAAGTCGCGTATGATTCTAACCATTCACGATGAGCTAATTCTGGAAGTGGCTTATGGCGAAGAGTACATTGTAGAGAAGTGTAAATACTTCATGCAGAATACTTATCCTCACAAGCGGCTTCCGCTCTTGGTGAGCGTCGAATACTCGACCCTTTCTTTGGCAGACAAAACTGATAAAATGCCTAAAAGAGGGAGTGGGGATGCAGCCAGAGACGCGGTTCAAGAACAGGGTACGGCCATTGCTTCTGTCACTACCAAACACGTGGCTAGTGAAAATACAGCAAATGGCGCTACGGGGTACGCCTGATTTCCTACTCTGCATCCATGGGCACTTTGTAGCGCTAGAATTAAAAGCCACCCCCAAGGATAAGCCCTCTGAGCTTCAGAAATACAATCTAGAAAACATCACAAAAGCCAAAGGCCTTGCGTTAATAGTGCATCCTGAAAATTGGGAAACCGTTTACAGCTACTTGCAAAAGCTTGCAGAGCACGGTTATATTCAAGGATACTTTGATACCAATTAATAGAAGGGGTACACCACATGGCCATTGAGCTAGAGTATAGATACATTTTGTCTGACAAATTTCATGCGGCACTCAAAAAACTAGCAGATTTTGCAGATTTCCCATCACAAAAAGCAGCCTATAATGTGGCTAAAATTATAGAGTTAGTGGAGCGTGAATTGAAAATTGCGCTTAAATCTCGCGAATCTTTATTCGCAAAATATAAAAAATACGACGAAACATACACCGCAGAGAACCCTGCACCTTTCACACCACAAGAAAAACTCGAAGCCACTGAAAAATTCAAAGCAGAAATTGACGAACTCTTATCTATGAAAGTTAGTATCGATGAGCGAAGAGAAAAAATTAAATTCAGTGACCTAGCTAAACTTCAGCTTGCCCCATCAGAGCTTATTTGCGCTGAGTGCATAATTGATTTTGAAGAATTACTCGATGGAAAAGCTAGTCCTCTGAAGGCGGTCGAGAGCCGCTTTGAAGAGCCAGCCGCTGCACAACCTTAAATAGGGTCATCATCTTTTTATCCTGCTCATTTATTTTACGGTGCATGATAATGATGTTGCCGTGAGTTTCCTTAATTTCTTGTGTTTTTGAATTGATGCCAGCATGAAATTCTTTTGTTAGGGTTTCTATAGCTTCGAGCCTAACAGACAGAGCATGAAGCTCTGGAAGTTTTTTAATGTCACCCATGAGCTGAAGCCGAAGACCCTTCACGCTGTCGCTTAGGGTTTCAAAATTATCTTTTAGCGAGCTGACTGACTTTTTTATGTCTTGGAACTTCTCTTCAACCTCTGCCAGCCACTTCTGAAAGAAGTAAGCGGTCAAGGCTATGAGGATAGTTATTATTGTCCCGACGACAAGCTCGCTCACGCGTATTCGTCGGCTTCGTCCATGTCACCTGGCTCGGGTTCTTTCTCAGCCATCTCCTCAATTTTAGCTTTGGCTTTAGCCTTTAAGCCATCAAGGCTTGTGATAGCGTCGAGGGCTGACTTTTTCTTAGCCAGTACGCCTTGGATAGCGGCCCATTTCTTGGGATCAGCTTTGTATTCTTCAACCTCTAGAACCTTGTCGGCACAATTTTTTAGCTCCCACTCATCATACTTGCCGTCTTCTTTTTTTACTTCTTTGACTTCCATTTCCATAATTTTACCTTTCGTTTTGATAGAGATTTTGCCAGGTATTTATAGCAGTCTGTGGAAGCCCTGCCCCGCCTGGGACTTTCATGTTTTGGATCATGCGGCCCGCAGCATTGGCTCTTGCGTTTGCTTGCATCACACGGCGAATGTTAGCAGGTGAGCCAGCTTTGGCGCCTGCGAATCCGCCAATAGCTCCACCGATGGGTCCGCCAGCTGCAAAGCCAAGGGCTCCACCAAGTCCCGCAAGTGCGCCAGTTCTAGATGTGGAAGTAGTGCCGCCCAGAGACAGAATATCCTCAGCCGGTTGTGCGAAGTAATTTATAGCGACCGATTCGCGGGCTGGGCCTTTTACGTCGATACCTAACTTTTCAGCCAAGCCGTAAACTTCTTTTCTCTGGGATGAGCTTTTGCTCTTAATAAGCGCGTTGATAGTTTTTTCAGTCGCCTTTTCATCACCAAAGTATTTATTCACAGCCTCAGAATCAGCTAGTGTCTGCTTGTACGCCTTGTTTAGTTCATTCAATTCCCCACCCTTGGGCGAGGCTTTTGTAATATTGCTATCAAGCTTCGAGAGAGCCGTCTTTGTAACGCGTTCTAAATCCCGCTCAACCTCTGACAATTTACCAGGGCGCATGTCGATTGGCCCTTTGGCTGTTTTCTTTATACCTGAAATTTCATTGAGTGAGCCCTTCAAATCAAATGCAGTTTTAGCATCTAAGCCCTCAGAGGAGTAAATATTTGGAGGCACATATTGGTCTATAACGTTAGTTATGTAGTCCAAGTCCTCTTGGGCAGCTTTTGTCCCGAGACGTTGGGCTCTCTCGGTGTATTTAGCTAAAAGCCCCTCATATTCCTTTGCGACATCATCGGCTCCTATGCGCACGTTCATTGCTTCCTTTGACTGCCCAATGGCTTCACCAATTCCAGACTTAGCTTTCTGGGCTGCATTGATAAATTCGTCTCTAAGCTCACCATAGATTGGGCTTATACCAAAGTTTTTTTCTGCTTCTTTTATTTTATCTAAATTTTGCGAGGCATAGCGAATGATGTCTGAGTCTACACCTGATGCGATTTGGGCAGCCTTCGGAGCGATTGTGTTTTTAGCTCCGCTCCATGTGCGACCGAGAAGCCCGCTTTGTGCTCCAATCAAATCTTTTATGGCTTCTTTTGTGCCCGATTTAAGCGCGCCTTTTGCGATTTGGCCCGCAGTGGCTCCCGTACCTAGAAGTAGAGGTGAGGCAGCTCCGAATGCACCAGAGAGCGCAATTTGGCTTGGATCTAATTCTTCTGCAACACCAAAGTATTTTCCAAGGCTCTGGCGCGCGGTCTCAAGTCCTGCCCCCGTAGCTCCACCTGCGAGTGCAGCGCCAGCCAGAGCACCGGGCGCAGCTCCTACAATAGTTGGGGCACCGGCCAAAGCTCCACCGACTCCCCCAGCGGCGGTCGCGGCTGATTCCAGTAATCCGGCTGGCACGTCCCACGCTACATCAAGTACATCTGGCAGAAAATCCTTCGAAAAAAATCCTGTGTCCGGATCTAACTTTTTCCATGCGGCCTCATCGGGGCGCTTTGCAAGAATTTCGCCTGATTTATCTTTTCTAAAGTTAAGCTTAGGGTATTGCTTTTGTAGAAAATTAAATCCTGCCTCTGGGTCGGCTGCGAAATTTTTATAAAGAGCCCTGTCTTTTAGTGAAATGTCAGGGTGCATTTCCTCTACTACTTGCTGCTTGGGAGCAGCGCCTAGAGCGGCCTCTTCATTTTCTAATTCTAAAAGTTCGAGTTCTTCAGCTTCAGTCATATTATTTACCTAATGTTCCGGCGGCTTTTTTGGCTCGCAGCTCTTCTAAGCGTGATTTTTTCGCGGCGTCCAGTCCTCCACCAGACTGACCTGCAACGGCTGAAATATTTGGAACTAGATCCCATGCAGGTCCTGAGCCTGCTTTTAGTGATTCAAACACCTGTCTTCTGTTAGCAGCTTTTTGCGCTAACACATCTTCCGTGTCACCCGGACGCGGGAAGTATTGTTTTTCTGCGCTTTTAAATTCAGTGTCAGAAATTGCAGCCCCAGACTCACGTCGTAAAACTGCGTTGACAAAATTTCTTTCAGCTTGGTCCTGCTCCCTGAGCGACTCGCTTTGAAATTCCCCAGGTAGTATGGATTTAAAAGATTCAGCACGCTTGGTTCTATCATAACCCTCATCACCCAACTTTTTGAAAACTTCCTCAGCTTGCGCCATACGCTTACCAAAGCCTGCGGCGTCAAATTGGTCTTTGGTAGGGGTTTTTTGCCCTTTGAGTGCTGCACCTAGAAGAGTTTTCTCTAAGCCATAGCGAAGCGTATCTTGGTTGTTTGCATTCTGCCATTGGAGCTTAGCTAGATCGATGTCGGTATCGGTGATACCTTGGCGCATTTTCTGAGCTGCTTGCTCTAACATGATTTGGCGCTGCTTTCGCTCAGAGGCTGACTCTGGTGCTTTGTAACTTTTAGCTAGATTGGACCCGGTCCATTGATCGGCAAGTGCAAGGAGTGCAGTAAGGTCAGCGCCTTGGAGTCCAGTTGGAGCGCCTTGATTGAGCGCTGCTATTTGCTCTTCGAATTTTTTCAAGCCCTCTTGCTGTTGTTTTTTGGAGGCAAGGCCTGCGCTATTTACTCTGCGAAACATTTCATCTGATTCAAGCATGGAGATAGGACGCTTCTGTGTGATACCTAAAAGTTTTAGAAGTGGCTCTGCACCTGCGCCGGATGGGGCAGCGTTTGCTCCGCCCTGCATAGCCTGCGCTTGTTGCTGCATAAGTGCTTGCATTGGAATGCCGCCAGTTTGTGCTTGCATGTTTTGTAGCATTGGAATGCCGCCAGTTTGTTCCTGCATGTTTTCTAGCATTGTTGCCAAATCGTATTCATCCATAGAATCTCCTAGTAAAATGTTTAGACAGGCACTTTATAATTAAGACCGCCCTTAGTTGGCGCCATAGCTAGTGCATTACTAGCTCCACCGCCAACGGTTGGGGACATGGCACCCCACAAAGAACCAAGTCCTTTATCGATTCCTGCGTTCATACCAGGAATAGATTGGCTCGCTGACAATCCGGCTAATCCGCCTTGAAGAACACTTCCCAAAACACCGGCGCGCTCTGGTTGACCTGGGTCGCCCATACCTGTCCAAGGTGAATACATGAGAGCAGCTTTTCTAAATGCCGCGTCTTTTTTATTTCTGGCGTTGTTTGAGATACCTTTTAGTGCCCCAAGACCTCCACCAATTAATGCCGCTGTACCTAGTGCCATTTGCTTATGCCCTCCATAAAACGTGTGTCATGTTATCGTCCGTTACCTTGAAGCCTTGTCGCTCATAGAGCTTTTGTAGGCCCTTACTTTTTACATAAGAGAAAATCATTGAATAGCCTTCGTTTAAAGCTGTAGATATTGCTGCCTCTACTATCGCTTTAATTCCCCGACCCACTTCCATAGTGCTAGCTTTTGGATTGGATACAACCCATTCTAGGATCGCAATTTCAGAATCAGTAAAATATAAAAAACCTGCGCAAACGCCAGGCACAACAAATCCGCTTGCGGGAAGAGCCGCCAAAGGAAGTACAGGCCATTTATGACCCACCCACCAATGAGCAACCATTTCATAATGTCTTTGTGGTTCGAATTTTTCAACTTTCACTTTTCTCTCCGCGCTCTAATAGCATTTCTAAAAGCAATTCTTTTTCAAATACGCGCATTCCGACTACCTTAAAGCTATTGTTTAAACCAAGCTTTATCATAGGCGTATTAGTATTTTCGGTGAGAAAATTGATACGCTTGTAACCTCTACCCCATAGCCATGCGACTATTTCGCTAAAGCATGCAGACCCTTTTCCTTGGCCCTTTATTAGCGGGAAAAGCCCGCCGTGCTGTATGTAAACTGATTCGCTATCTAACTCTCTTACAGTCACAAAATAGTGGGGTGTTTTTTCTTCGCCTCCAATGAGCGCAAAGGAAATTCTGTCCATGTCGCCAGGACGCCTGCACGCAAAAGAAATTACATGCGCATCAGGCGCCATTTCCTTCCACTCCTCAGCCGTGATGAATGAAATCTGCATTGTTACTTTTTTCCACCAGAGGGTGTTGCTTCCGCAGTCTTCTGCGCGGCCCAAGCTTTCATCTTCTCTGCATAATTTCCTGCGTCGAATCCTCGCTTTTGAGCCATTTCCTGTAGCGCATTTTGTATGTTGAAACTCTTTTGTTGTGATGCAAAGTTTCCCGCAGCCAAATCACCCTGCATAACTTGCCCGAGTTGATTCTGGCGGTTTGCCTCATCTTGAATGTCTAGACCCGTTGACTCTTGTGCGCGCTGGCGAGCCATTCTTTGCTTTTCCAAAAGCGCATTTGTGGCACCCTGCCCGGCGATACGCTCAGCCGATCCGCCTCTGAGACCGCCCGTCATAGCAAGGCGACCGAGTGCCTGCGATTGTTGGCCCGCTTGCTGTTGAGCAAGTTGGTCGCCCATCTGTGCATAGCGCTGCCCCATAGCAGTACCCGCCATTCCGCGCCATGCAGAAGGCCCGGTGCGAAGAGCCTCGCCCCGAAGCGCATCAAGTGCTTGCGTATTGAGCTGAGTAGTATTTTGTAAATCAGAGCCCAGTAGTTTGTTTAAATTAGTTTTAGCCAGCCCCTGCCATTTCGGCGCGAGCGGAGATCCGGCCATAGGGTCTACTTTAGCGCCCGACGAAAGTCCCGCAGAGTAAACTCCGTTCTTCATATTAGCAGGATTATCCGGATCGCTCGCGTATTTAGCGCCTGGTTTTTTCATGTATGCATATTCGGCTGGCGTCATTTAACTCATCTCCTCGTAGCTCGATGTGTCCATTTCTAATTCATTGTTTGCATCCGGAACCATTGCAGTAAGTGTAGAGGTCATCTGACTTCTTTGCTGCTCTAAATCAGCCATAGCTTTATCTATATTGGGGTGCCCTTCCTTCTCATAGATTCTAACCTTCATGTGCTGCAAAATAAAGGATACAAACTCAGGGATGTCACAAATATCATCGTCGTCAACCAAGCGATTGGCATTGCGCAAGTACCAAATATAACCCACTGCACCCGACTCTCTAGCTTTAGGTACAAGTAAAATCTGAGGACTACCAGGGGTAGAATTAACTGGGAAATATGCGTAAGTGTCGCCTGCTCCGTAGTTCTTCTGCACCGAATACTCTTCAAATTTGCGCCAATCTTTTAGGCGCTCAATTTCATAGACCTTCGAGCCATTGTCATAAACAAGCCTTCGAACTTTGTTGGCGTAAATGTCGGTGGGCATGTCTATTTCATCTTCATTCTGTACAAGTGTAAGCACCCCACGCGCCAGGAAATAGTCTTCATAAATGCTGTGAATTTCTGCTTCTGCCTCATCGATTGCTTCATTGGCGTAAGCTAGAAGCTCATTTGGGCGTACAAAATCCTCATCCTCTAAATCGAGGTCTTCCTCAATTTTTGTGCGAATCTCAGCCCATGTCCAATAGCGCATAAATTCCCCCTTTAAACGTCCGTAGCCCCAGCAAATCTAGGCAATGTTTTTAATTTAGTGTAACCAACTATAATCCCGCCGCTCGCATTTAAGCTCTCTTGCGGATAGTCCACGTCATCAAATGTGTAATCTTCTGTCACCACGGGAGGCTTCCCGTCTAAGCGGTGTTGCTGAGTTTTGTAGCCCTCGAGCCTGAGAAAAAGAATTTTATCTTTTCTGGCATCAATAATCTCAGAGAGCCTCCAATAGGCGGCTGTCGAGCCATTTGCTAATTCTATTTCTTTTCCCAGTGCCATATTACTCCTAAGCGTTCGGATGCCACATTACGACATGCGACTCCTCGGTTATGTCATTGTTTGAAGTTGCCTCCCCAGTACACTTTAATACTACAGTGCCAGAGAGTGTTTCAGCCGGTGCTGTATCATCAGTAAATGAGGTGAGCGTGGCTCCTGCTCTAAACCAACAAGCCGCCTTTTGTGTTGTGGCACCTGTTCTAATAACATACCCCTCAGCGCTCCAATCCACGTTATTGAATGCCAAAGCGCCAGTAGCTAATAGTGTCGTAGCGCCAAATTTTACTTTTACTTGTTTGTTATTGGCGTTAGCTGCAAATTTACCAGACATCTTAAAATCTATTCTATCGCCATTAGTTGAAAGAGTATTTGCGGGCACCGTGTAGGTTATTAAATCATCCTCACCCGTGCCTACGTTACCTACCGCCGTTGTGTTTACATTTATAGTTCCACCGACTCTTGCGTAGCTTGTTGAGGTGCCTGCAAGTGTTCTAAGCACTACCTCACTTGTGTTGAGTGTAGCCGTGTGTGATTGGACCTTGGTCCCCCCTGCGAATAGCTCTAAGGCCACATTCGCTGTGCTATAGGTGTGATAGTAGTTACCTTTAACAACTTTGACCCATGTGGTGGAATCCGTTTCGCTGTTGTCCCCATAGATAATTTTTGAGCCCGACTCGATACATAGGTCGTCCCCAAAATAACCGCCCACATAGGTATAAGTGCCGGTGCCAGTAAAGGCCGTCATCTTCTTTTGAAAGAGTCCCGTCGAATAGATATTTAGTGTTGAAGCACCGTTACTATGAGATCCACCTACACCCTTGCCGTTTGGTGCAAGCTTAAGACATGTGAGCATGTGATTCTCAGCCGTGCCCACGGGCGAGAGCGTTATTGTAGAGTCAATCCCAGTTGATAGGTTAAGAACACTTGCCTTTGTAGCATCGGTAGTAGTGTGGCTTGTGGACTTAAGCGTGTACTCCATTACGTTTGCCATAATGAAGTTGTTGCCGCTTGAGGTGTCTATAAGGTTACAAGAGAATGGAGCGCCCACGGTGCCGGAGTTCATTGTAAGCACGAAGTTTAGAGCAGCTCTGAGTGCCCCCGTTGTAACGCAGTTTACTGCTGCTGTTCCTAAGATATCCGAGCCAAAAAGCGCCATTCTGTACACGCGAAGATTTGAGTCATTTCCGCCGCTAGCACCTGAACTTCCGACGACAACATCATTGACACCAACGGAGCCAACAAGCCTTGGATTAAGAACTAAACTTGTGCCATCGCGGAATATTACGGCGTCGTTTGATGCGCCTAGATAAATACTATTTGCGCCATGAATAGCGCTAGCTCCAAAGTTAAAATCGTTGTTAGCATAGATGCCTCCAACTGCCGTGAATCCTATGCCAGCTGCAGAGGACAATATATTTACGTTTCCCGTCGTTGCAGTGAGATTTAAATCTACATCGCCTACAACGTCTAAGTTATTTATTGATGAGAGCAGGTTAGTTGAGAGAGTGGTGTCAGTTATTACAATTGAGTTGAGACCGGTTAAATTACCTGAATCGTCAAGAACACCAAGCGAGCCCTGCGCCGCTAGAGTTCCGTCATATCTCATTAGTTGGTTATCAACGCCTGCCGTGATTGTCGGAGTAGTTTGCCAACTAAGAGTGCCTGAGCCGTTTGTGAATAGTGCTTGGTTAGCTGCCCCATCATCTGCGGGAAGTGTAAGCGTGTAGTCTGCGGCAAGCGTTGCCGGAGCGCGTATGGCTGCGTAGTTTGTGCCGCCGCCTGAGCCCTCTCTAAAGCGTAATTCTTTTTGATTTTCTAAAGTGAAATGATCGGCTGAAAAAATACCAGTAGCAGCCGCTAGGAAAAAAGAACCAGAGGCACTCCCAAAGGTACAATCACCATCAGCTGCTATGTTGACCTGTCCTGATACAGATAGAAAATTTATGTTTCCACCAATGCCAGAAGTGAAATTTAAGTCAAAGGCACCAGTGGTGCTAAAGGACATAGATCCTGTTGCGTTGTTAAAATATTCGCCAGCTGCATTCCATACAATTCCACCCAGCTGAATCTCAGTGAGGCCAGTCAGTACTCCCGTATCGCTTAGAAGCCCGAGCGAATTTTGCACCAGGCGACCCGAGGTAGTGTCAAATCTTGCGAGGGCATTGTCCGTTACAGCGGACCCAACGGCCAGCATGTACTGTGTATGCACGTCCCCAACAGTAAGATTTGCAAGAGAGTTATGGTCAACCCCGCCAGGCAACACAGCGGCTGTAATCGTGTTGGCACCGTCATTGTAAGTAAAATCAATGGAAGCTGAATCAGTAAGTATATTGCCAACGGCATCCTGCGCGTCCTCATTTGTGTATTGTGTAATAGTGCTAGCAATCGTGACAGTGTCAGTGCCAGCCGTGCCAGTAATGGAAATTCCTGCACCGTTGGCGAATGTAAGCGTGTCAGATGTAGTGTCAGCTACAGGATTTGTGCCTGCAGGACATGCTATAGTTTGGAAAATTAATTGGTCGCCGGTATTTGTACCCGCAAGGTCCAACATTGTTTTTACTTGCGCTACCGTTAAATCAAGTGGGTTTGCAGTGCCCCCGGTATTATTTCCTTTAATTGTAAGTGTAGCCATGTCAGCAAGTTTAGCGTTCGTCACAGCGTCGGCTGCTATTGTTGCTGCAAACGACCCAGTGCCTGAGCCCGTGACATCACCCGTGAGAGTGATAGTTTGATCGCCAGTATTTGTTCCGCTCAAATTTGAAGCAGAGATTGCGCCCGTGAAGGTTTTAGCGCCTGCGAAACTTTGAACGCCGGTTGTAACGCCTCCCGGAAAGCTAGCGCTTGCTGGCTGCAGAGTAAGGACCTGTCCAGAAAGAGAAGCGCCATTGGCATTTGCAGTGCTACCGAATGCTGCCAGAGTCACATCCCCAGTATTAGTACCAGAGGTGCCGAGCATTGATTGCACTTGGGCAACGCTTAAATCGATAGGATTTGCAGTGCCCCCAGTGTTGTTTCCTTTGATAGTTAAAGTTGCCATGTCCGCTAACTTCGCATTTGTAACTGCATCGGCTGCGATTGTGGCAGCGAAACTTCCAGTACCAGAGCCAGTCACATCACCTGTAAGCGTAATTGTTTGGTCGCCAGTATTTGTCCCACTAGACGTGCCTGAGTGCGTTCCGGAATAGTTAGCCGCAGCTATGTTTCCTGTGAATGTGGCAAGTCCTGCTTGGTCAATAGTAAGGCGCAAAACTTGGGTGAGCGTTAAATCTGAAGTTGTATAAAACTCAATTTTACCTGGGGCAGAAGTGTCGCTAATTGTCCCAGCCCCAGACTTTAGGAAAATTGAAGCAAATATTTTGTAGTTAGATCCGGCCCATCCGCAGCCAGAAATTCCCATCAGCTGCATATCTGCAGCAACATCAGCATGCGCACTCGTATCTGAATTAGAGCGCGAGCCAAACATAATGGAGCCAAAGCTTGTAGAATGCCTATGCATCATAAGCTGGCCCTGGCGGCCTCCGCCTATATCGTTAACTCTTAGCCCTAGAGCATACGTCGCCCCACCTATATTTACACCGGCTGATTCAGAGCCAAAGTCACCAACTTCTATTTTTGTTGTAACGTCTACTTCTGTAAGACCAGTTAAAAAACCCGCATCGGAAAGAACTCCAACGCTGCCCTGTACGGCTCTACCCGAGACTGAATCCCATCTTACTAATTGGTTATCGACAGAGCTTGGCTCAGCCAAAATGTACTGCGTATGCACATCTCCGACTGTTAAATTTCCCAGTAAGTTATGATCTACGCCAGCCGGTAGCACAGCCGCAGTAATAGAAGGTGTGCCATCTGAATAAGTAAAATCAATAGAGCTAGAATCTACAAGTATTGTACCGACTGCGTCCTGGGCATCTTCAGTAGTAAAGCCGCCCGTTGAAATTATTGTAAGCGTATTTGCTACGTCATTGTAGGTGAGAGTAATACCTGCACCTGCGACTAAAAGAGCTGCGACTCTGTCGTCCACTCTTTCGTCAGTGTAGTAAAGATTCGAGCCCTCAGCCAAATCGCCAGTGTCAAAGAGAGACAAGTCCACAACCCCTGGCGGGCCGGGAGGTCCTTGCGGTCCTGTGGCTCCCGTATCAATGATTAATTCCAGTTGATCTAAGTACGCCTTTAACTTGTAAAAGTTTTCTTGCGTGTACTTGTCCAGAATCTCATTGAAGAGAAGCCTGAGAGGTTTAATGTTTGCCATTATGTAGGATTACTCCCGAGGCTACTCGCCGTGAAAGGTGTATGAGTCTTCGACAGGTACGACCAATGAATAATGTAACCATTTAATTCTAAGACTTCGCCTTTTGGCATTCCCCTAACTACAAAATTCTGTGCGCCATTAGGCGCTAAGTTATTTGGGTCGTCAAAAGTAATAACTGTGGCACTTGTGCGCTCTGTTATTAAATACTGAATAGTGTAATTATCGTTTTCAAAAGAAATGTAATAACTGAAAATGTCCGTGGTCCACTGCGAGCTACCAGAAAGCGTTGCCGTTTTTAGCGCTGGGTCCACTACAGCTGTACCTAAAAGTGTAGATGTGAAAATCTGCACCTCAGCATTTGTGAGCTGCACCTGCTTGTAGTTACATCTCAGGCCTCGGGCCGGAAACCTTCGCCATTCCTCAATAATACCCTGAGCATCCCAGATTGCTTCTGCGTCTCCCCAGAGAGGAAGACTGTCGCCCCACGTGATGTTTGATCTATACCGTATAGGTTTAAGATCACCTGTGACTCTGTTATTGTCGTTGGAGCTTCTGATGGCAAGTGAGAGATTTGTCGTATTTGCAGCTGAAATAAGTATCCGAGGCACAAATTTTCGCACGAATTTAGAACCGAAATCAAGAAAGCAAGACTTGTAGTCATGCACGATAGTGATGTCCTGCCAATCAAACGGGTCAATTGTTGTATCAATTTCTTTATCTGTGAAAAAGCTTGCATTATGTTTTAACACGTACCCGCGCGTGTCCCCCCGATAAATTGTTTTATCTTTAAAGGCCATAGCGGTGGGCATGAAAGAGGCTCCACCAGAGCAAGTTTGAAAAGAGCAAGCTTCTGAAATTCCCCACTTCAAATCTAGAACTATCCACATGTCAGGCTCACCGCCGCCGTCTTCTTTAGAAACGGCCCAGTAAATTCTATCCTCACTTGGGTCATAGGTCCCAGTGATATGCTCTTGTCTGGTAGTAGTAGTGACAAAAGCTTTGTAGGTAGTTTTATTTAGATTGGTGGAAATCATTTGAACTTTAAAACCATCCGACCAATAAAATCCGTTGATCCCAGCCCAGAAAATTCCCTTGTGCGTTCTTACAATTGAATTCTGCCCCATACAGCCTGCATGGTCATCAATTCTAGTTGTAATAATATCCCCAGTGGAATCGTTAGCCCTGGCACCGTCTACACGGTACACATACTCTTCACAAAAAATGATGGGCCTATCGAAAATTGAAGAGAAACCTTTTATCTTTTGCTCAGTCTCACCAAAAAACTCTGGCGGTACTGCGTCGGGATCGCCAGGCACTGACTGCCTAAATTCATATTCCTTCAGCTCTGTGCCATCTTTTAAAGATGCATAGTAGCCAATGTCGTTTACAACGTGTAGGAATTTGCATTTAGGAGGTGTGCCATTACTAACAATGTCACCTGTAGTGTAAAGCGTCTCGTTATTTTCAAGAGTAGCATCAGGCACGTTATCAACAAATGGGGTTGTGCCAAGAGTCGTTTGACCTACTTTGTAAAATACATCACCGCCCGTTACCGTGCGATAAATTTCTATTTTGATATTAGCAGCGTCCCAGTTCTCAACTGTCGTGAGAGCGGTGGGGAGCGTAATCGAGACGGTATTACCGCCGCTGATAATTCCGCCAGTCACCGCCGTCGGATACAAATATACTGGCCCTCGGTCTAAAAATGAAACTGTCGCTACAGAATAATCATAGCGAAGAACAAAAGCGTAAAGGTATGTCTCGCCAGCCCCTGTAGGAGATGGCACCGTAATCCCAGAGGGTACGGCGGGGAGTCCTGCGTTTCTAACTTGGTAAACGCTCGAGCCATCCTTATAAAGTTTTTGCGGGCTCGCATACTCATCGTTTGAAGCGTAAATGTGGCCCTGCCACTCGGATGTGGAAATGACCATGTCATTTGCGCCGTTAGGAAAAAATCCGTCCGACGTTGGTCCTTCAACCTCAAGCCAAGCACCAGCACTCACATAATAAGAGCGTCTATTCTGAAAAGTAAATAAATCAGAGGCGTAAAAAACTAGGTGATTTACTCTGAATGCTCCTAGCGGAAGCTGCGCATCGACAATGGACTCGCACCCAGGACGTGTGACGGGCTTTTTATTTGCATTGATAAGTAAATTGTCACAAACCTGCGCCTGCTCTGGCCGCCCATCAATATAATAGTCAGTGATGCCGCCGCTAAAATCTATGACTTCAAGTGGCTGCGTGTCTATGCTCATGACAAAAAGTAAACCTCAAAGTTTTGTACGAAATTTGTATAAATATAAGCTTGCGTATCAGAGAGCTTTGCCGTGCGAAGATATATTGTGTCACCAGTAGATGGGTCCCTGCAAACAATTTGCAAAGTATCATAGTCTGTACCTGCAGGTAGAGAAACCGTCGCCCTATAATAGCCATCCCCTTGCGATGCAAAGGAGCCGCTTGTAACAGTTTGGTGCGTTGTTTCTACAGCGGTTGATGCAAGTTTGGCTGAGTTTGAGCCATCATGCGTGTGGTCGTTTAATTGCTGAATGTCATCTTCTAGAGCATCAAACCATACGTCGCCGAAATCCCCGTCCTCTGGAAGTTTAAACCCTTTTGAAAGTGTTAACATAATTTTTACTCCATTAACTCAAAGTGTGGAAGGTCAAATAAACTTTGGTCTTTGAGGTTGTGATTCATATTCCAATCCCCACCCCATTTGATTTTTATTCCCTTTGCGCGCGCAATCCCAAGGACGACGCCTGCAAAATAAACAAAACTGTCTTTATCACCCCAATTTAGCGGGTACGGAACAGCATCGACCGCCATTGAAGGTACTAGGTTGTGCTTTGATTCACCAAACTGCGCACGTGATGTGCCCATTTCAAAGGCTGCTTGCTGCTCTGCCTCGCCCCTATGCCCACATATAATTGAGCAATCAATATATTGAATCACGTCGTGGAAAAGCTCTTGGAGCTTTGGATGACATGTCTGAAGTTTTATCATGGAGGATTTTCCGAATTTTGCCATCAAAAACTCCATTTCACGATGCAGGACTCTAAAAGCTCCGCATACTCTCGCTTATCTATACAAAGAAATTTAAACATTTCCTCATTGGTATGAATTGGAAGAACCTGCTCTCTTACAGCATCCTGATCAATAATCCTAAAAAGCTCCAATTCATAGGGATCAACCTGCCAAAGCTCAACGTCTGCTTTTCCTATCTTGGATGCGCATCCCAGAATATTCATGGTCGCTAGGCTTACCACTATCGCCAGTGAGAGCCTCAATAGACCTTTGGTCTTTTTTGTCATCCGATTCTTTTACCGCCCCCTCTATTTTTTTCTTTGTCAATTTTACTTGTAAATCCTCAAACAATTTTAAGAGTAAACCTAAAACCTTTATGATTGTTCCAATCATGCGGGCTTTGCTGCTTCCTTGGTCTTCACTGCTTCAAGCTCAGCTTTAACAGCATGGTATGAATCAATAAGCGCTTTAGTCTGTGGGTTAATTCCCATAGTGGGAAGCCATTGAATCACTTTCCAAATCTTTCCACCCAGAGCAAGCACTGCCTCATCATCTTTTTTACTAGGTGTGAGACGAACTACTACCGTCGCAAGAATTGAAAGAATCCCTATAATGCTAGCTACCGCGTGAATGATGTCCTTACCTTGAATCAAAATGTTTTCCATAAATCCCCCTATCGATCTAATTTAGTTATGCAAATAAAATTCTGTGTAATGTCGCCATTCAATGCATGCGTGCCAGCACTGTTAATTCCTCGCAAGTCAACCGTATCGGCTGAGTTAAGCTGAAGCGTAATGGCCCCACTTGTTGATTTAATACATGAAGTTGTAGTCTCAGCTGTTTTAAGAGTCAGAAACGCATGCAATGAGCCGTTTTTAAAAAGCTTCAACCCATATTGATTACCTATAGCGCCAGCTGCAGCTGCAGAGGTCACAAGCTGCGCTGTAATTTGATAAGTACCTCTAGCAGGTGCCGTGAATTTCCATGAAGCCCCAGTAGTGACCGCATTATGCGAATCATACTCTTTTGTCGCATAGTCTATAATCGTGTCAGTCACTAAGTTTGCAGTGCTTACGGCCCCATACCTTGCACCCACAAATTCACTTGCTGCAATCTGCGCAGGACCTGAAACGCGCGTGACTTCGAAGTAATTTGATGAGGTATCGCCACTCGTGTAAACAGGACTTGTAATGTTTGTATTTAAGCGCAGCTCAACTGTGTCGCCAGCATTAAAGCTTCGCGTTGTAGACGCAGTGACAGTCCAATCTGTAGAAATAGACGAAACGTGCCTAACAATCGCGCCATTGGTTAAAACTGAACCATTCTTGAAAATCTGCAACAAAGTTCTATTGGGTGATGCAGCCGTTCCACCAACGTAAATTCCACCGTTGATTCTATATTCCCCAGCTACAGGTATTGTGTAAACACCTGTCGAAAGATTGTACCCGCCATGTGTGTCTTTGTCAGGCGTTGCACCTATGATAGTAGTACTCGCGCCGTTTGTTCCGCCAGTAGGGACGGCGACTTTAACCGCCATTTGCACAACCCTAGTATCGGATTCATTTGCTATCTTTACATTCGAACCCCAGCCAACAATCGGAACCCTTACGACAAAACCAAAAACGTCATTGTTTGCAAATTGATTTGAGTTAATGAGTGTGGCGCCGCCGTCAATTCTAAATGTAAAATTAGAAGTGTCTAAGAGGGTAACGCTGCCATTACGAAGACCAGCCGATGCTCCGGCGTCGTCATACCAACCCCAATAACCAATCGTGCCCGTTGACGCAGTTGTGTTTATTTTGGTTGAATCAATTACATACCCTGTCGGCAAAGACAAAGACAGCTGAGAACTATTACCAACGCCGCTATAAGCAACACGCCCATGAATTTCCATGGAGTCACCAGAGCGCCGCCAGTAAGAAACATTACTGGAAACGTTGGTATTACTATTTAATGTTGGTGTGTATGTAACAAAATCAGTTATCAAAGTACCCGCTGAATAAACTACGGGCGAAACAGAAACATTATCAATTTTCACAGTGTAAGCACTTGCAGAAGTCGTAGCTACGTGAATAATAAGTCTGTAACCTGTAGCATCTGAGTCAGACTGAAATGAACCTCGGTACTGGTATTTCTGCCCTACTACCGCCCCATCGAGTTTAATAGGAGTGGGCTCAATGAGCCTTCCTGTTGCAGTCGTGCGATAAATATAAGCAATAAGATCGCTATCAGTACTACTAGTGCCGCCAGAATAAGTGCCGCTTCCAATTTCATAATCAAATCCTATCTGCAGGACTTTCGCTTGGTCGGCTGCGCTAATTGTAAAATCATAAGACGCTCCTTCACCCTGCCTGTTAGCTGCATCTTTTGTAATAAGAAAGTTCGCAGTCCCTCGAAGTGGACTGCTTGTAGAACGTGTAAATGTAAGAGTAGGCGAGCCGCCTGTGCCGTCAACGGGGCGAGAAGCCGCTGCATCAGCGTAAGTCGCCCAGCCAGTTGTGTTTGATTCTGCATCGGGATTTAAAATGTAGTTAGTACTAGATCCGCCCGAGCCAACTTTACTCTCGGTGCCGTCGTCATTTAGTTGATAAAGAAAACCGTCGGATTTAAAATAAATCTTCCCATTTCCTGAGCTTGGTGTCGCAGGTGTCGACTGCTCTGGGATTGTAATCGGCCCCGAAGTAATAGTGGGCGAAGTCATAGAAGGCGTCGTCATCACTGGCGACGTTAAAGTTTTATTGGTAAGAGTTTGCGCTGTGGTAGTGTCTACAAGTATTTTTGGAGTGGCTGAGCCATCCGACACGGTAGCAACGTTAGTGTCTGTGCGATATTTCATCGTGCCCTTCGGTTCACTTGCTGTGTCCGAAGTGGCATTTTCCATTTGAGCTTTTTCTAGCTGGCCATAAATTTTTGCCATCTCAATTTCCTTTTCAATGCTCTAATCCCAGCTTAAATGCACTTCCAGTCAGTCTAGGCACCACAAGAACCAGGACAAACTTTTCTCGCGCACTAAAGCTGGGACTACAAAATTGATAAAAAAAATCTCGTGCGCAATTAATAAGCCTCCTATAAAAATCAGGGAGCGCGCCGCAGTGTCCTTCGGACACGCTCCCCGAAATCCTAGCTAGCTAGTAGATCACGGAATACCATACATTATGCCGCAATTTCCGGGTTTGTTGACGACTAATTCGCCAAACAAACAGGTGTCGACAATGTACTGATATCCAGTGGTATTACGAACCTCAAAATATTCGTTTCCATTTGGACCTTTTCGTTTCTTGAAGAAACCGTTTGAGTAAAACTTAACGGCTGACATATCAAGAGCGACGATGCTTGTGTCATCCCATTCTTGAATCATGACAATCTTCAAAGTGCCCTTCACAGAGCGAATGATGATTTCATCCCAACCGTAAACAGAAGCTTTTCTGTCAGCTACAGAAACTTGGTACTGCCCTTGGTAGGGAGTAGTTTCCATGAGCTTCATGCAAGCTCCACCCCATTTGTAACTCATGAGGAAGGTATCTGCTTTTCCACCACGTGCTTTCTTTCTGACATCTGTGTAGAAATCAAAAAGTTGGCTAAGAATGTTGGAAGTTGTAACAGATGCGCCAGAATAGTTAATTGCTTGCAAAAACGGATAGCTTAATTTCGTCTGTCCGAAAATCGTGGCCGACCCGCCGTTTGCTGCACTCAAAAGTTGGTCTTTCAAAGAGCTAAAGCTATTTGACTGAGCCCCGTCCTGATACAGTTTCGCATTTTGCGCTACAGTATAGGCCGAAATGTCAACCGCTGCTCCGCCTCGTGTTGCAGAGAAGGTAACAGCACTGGTATTTACGTTGATGGCAATTACATACACCGTGAGAGGTGAAGAGTTATCATCATCAATTTGGCATTTTTGTGCCAAGCTGAAACGGTCAACCTTATCTACAATCATGATACCAGTAGCTGCGTTTGTCGCATCGGTAACAGTCGCAAAATGAGGTCCAGTACCAAGTTGTACTGAGCAAACAAATTTCATGTACTCAATAAATTGGTCGATTTGGTCAGGCAATATTTTAAGGAAACTGTCTTCCTTGATGCGGCCTGAGTGGTCCATGAGGTCACGTTGATTAAATATAAGCGAGCCCCAGGCTTCCTTATAGTCATCAACTGAGCCACGGATGTAGCTGTATTCTGCAATGTCGGTTGAACCCGTCAAAGAGCCGAAAGCTACGCTTGAAGCTTGTTGTCCCATGAAGGGTACAATTAGTTTTCCACCCTTCCAAGAATTATTTTTTTCAACGTTTGTTAAAATCCAGTCGCGCTTGATGAGTTCTTCCATTAACAATTCGTTTGGCAAGAATTCATTTAACATCGCCTGGAAGGTACGAGTCGTGCTCATATTTTATCCCCCTAGTCGGTAGTGTTTAAAGTCAAAGTTTATGAACTAAAATTATCGCGAAGCTTGCGCAAATCGTCCAAGCTCTTGGGAGTTCTCTTTACAGGAGATCCACCCTGACCTTGTAAATTTGGTATCACAGGCTTCTTACTTTGTGCTTCGACTACCGCCGCATGGCTTTGCGGGGCGACATCGGCAGCGCCTGGCTGAGGCACTGTTCCGTTTTGTACCGATTGGCTTATCAGTGACAAAACTTCTTTCACGGCATTCTCAACTGGCAAATCTTCACCAGTCATCGTGTGATAAGCAATGCCACGCTTAATCACCTCTTCCCGAAACGCTCCCGGTCTCCCAGTGCGGCTATCAAAATGCTGAACTACGGCTTGCACTTCTGGCTTTGAAAGCTCGCCTTGTAATTCCCTGCTTCGCATTTCTACCTGGCTTTGGTAAATCTGCGTTTGCAGTTCCGCATTCTGTTGCTCAACGGTTTGTAGTCGCTGAGAGTCTTGTCTCTGCGCTACAATCTTTTGCTGCTCTTCGGGCGGGAGCTGCGAAAACTTGAGCTTCTCTATAGCATACCTTAAAATTTTATCTTCGGGTATCTGAAGAGCTTGAAAAAAACTCTCCATGTCACCCTTCTTTACTAAATCAGATACATAATTGAGACTTTTCTCAATATTGCCATACTTTCCTGATAGTTCTTCATGCTTGGCTTTGTATTCATCACGCAATTTCTTTACAAGCGGTAAACCCTTCTGCGCCTGGAAAAGCTCTTGAAATTTTTTCTCTAAATCTGCATTTGTTATAAGAGGCCTTGCCCAAGCGTCAAATTCTAACTCTTCACCGTTCGCATTGTACTTGTATGATGGGCTATAGGCAGGTGACGCTACTTTCGTAGACTCAGCCGTGTCTGAGATTAGAGGCTCTTCCCCAGTCGCTATCTCGGGAGTCCCCACTTTATCTTCAGTAGAGGACGCAGGGGCTCCGCCTTCACTAGGCGTCGTTGGCGTTTCAATTCCAGGTGTGGTGTCGGTCGTTTGTGGTGTATCCATGTGGTGTAAAATTTCCCTTCCTTAGAAAATTATTGTAACTCCTCTGGCGAAGGCATCATCTGCCCGGCGCCTTGTTGATTCTGAGTTATCATTTGCGAAATGTCAGCCTGCGCGCCTGAATTCATCGATTTTAATTGCTCTAAACTCATGCCCTGCGTCGAAAGCTGCTTTATAAGCCAATCAAGCGCCTGATACGGCACCTCGGCCCTAGCCACTTTTCCAGACTCATTCGGCACATACATGTCACATTTTATAAGCGCTCCACCAACTGGAATGTACTCATTCTTCGCGTCAATGATGGCTTGCTCTTTTCTCGCAATCTCTTGCTCATGCTCAGCTATCAACGTGTGATAATTTTGCTGAATCGTCTCATCCAAGAATTTGAAATCACCCTGCTTGGTTCTATGCGTGAGCTTGTCCACGTAATATTTATTGTCGGCATACATCTCAACCGTAGGCACCTCGCCTCGCTCAAGTGCTAGCATGTCATTTTCTACTGACTCATAGTTAATCGTGAAATCTGAGAAAATTTCTTTGTTATTCACAAAAGGCATGTTCTTCATGATTTTGCCAACATCTTCGCGATTCAAATTTGTCCCAGCATACTGCAGCAAGTGATTAAGCGTGAGCTGTCGCCCAAACTGCGTGTCTGCAGAATCAGTCTGCTCCTCTACTACAATTTGATACGCTAGCGGTGTGGTCTTTCTAAACTCAGAAATATTTATGAACTCAGCCCGACCCACGGCCCCTACAAGCATGTTGTCTGGCAAGTAAAATTTTGCCAGCTTCAATGTTAATTCGCAAATCTCCGATAAAAACTCTTCAAACTTCTCTGCATATTTACCAAATCTGGTTTGCTGCTTTATCGATTTAAACAAATTTGAATAAGGGTCCTGGTTTTGATTGTCATCAACCATGGACTCTTCCATCATCACGGCATCGTACATCTCTGAAATTTGCTGCTCAATGTAACCCATAAACTGGGAGCCATCGCGACCGGCTAAAATAGTTGGCGGCGCACCTTGGAAAGTAATCCCCCGCACACCAGGGAGCAAGGCGCCTGGCTGCAATTTTGTGCCCGCCTGGTAGATGACCTTATCATCTCCAACCGTCACCTGATGCGTTGCTAACTGTGAACTTGCGCGATTTATCTCTGCCTGAAACGGACGCGCTACTTTAATAATCGAGCGCGCACGAGGTGTTCCAGAAAATTCATCGAAACCTTTCCAAATAATCGGAAAAATCCCCTCTGGCAGCTCTCCCTCTTCCAAAATTCCAAACTCCGTTGCAATGTAAAAATATCCCTTCGGATAATCAAAACACGGGCGGTAGTAAGTCTCGCGCACCATGATGCGCTTGTCTTCCTTCTGATAGTTTTGATTATTCGAATCAAATATTACATAAGTCTCTTTATCGGAATCCTGAATCGATTTTAATTTCTCAGGACTATCCGCATACACACCCATTAAATATTTCTTATCTACCATTTTTCGGTAAATAAAATAAGGCGAGTCACTCATCGTGTGCGCAGAGCGCGAGCGTAGCAAATCATAACCAGGAATGGACTCGAAACCCCAATCCCCTTGAAAAATGGGCCGCCCCTCATCTGCAACCATGGCGCCCTTTTCGTCAAGCACCTCAGTTTTACCGTCATCACTCATCTTCGGGCTGTAACCTATAAGCTCACCCTTATTCGGGTCCCAGTAAACCTTACAAGCCACTTCCCCAATATCTACAAAATCCTTAACCCAGCGACGTATCTTGTCCTTGAACTTGTGGCGCGTCTTCACGTCCACCCACACCGCCTGATTTAACTCCGCATCTTTCCTGTCCTGCAGCTCGGATTCATTCTTCGGCCTTACTATTACACCAGGCGACTTAGATAAAATTTGCTGCTCATAATACCTAGTGATTTTATGAATGTGATTTTTTGTAAGGCGAAGTTTCGCGTTGTCTGAAATCTTATTTTGATCCCGAAGCCTTGCGTAAACTTTTGCAGAAGACTTTGAATAATGCTCGCCCGCTGCCAACAATATATTCGAGCGCATCTCAGAAAATACCTGAGTATCACACTCCTCTGAATCCGTATAAAGCTGATTCAAATCGCTAAGCGCTAATTTTTTCATCCCCACCACTTAACCTCTGCTCTTCAAGAGAGCCACGAATCTCTTCTTGCTCAAACCCATACGGGTCATCCATGAGCTGTTGAGCCCGCTCCATTTCCTGAATCTCAGAATTATCAAAGAGTCCAAGCTGCGGTTTAATTTCTTCGGTTGAAGTGGACGACAATGGCACCTGGCTTGGATGCACATCGGACGGCAATGCTTGGCTTTGCACCGCGCCACTCTCTTTAAATTCTACCGCTAAACCAGGAATGGTCAATGCCTTCACCCCGGTTTTTCTACAATCTCGGAGCAATTTAGAAATTTCTTTAATGTCAATACGCGTTATTCCACTCGTCGAAGTCGTCGTCCGCCCAACTCGCTTCCTCAAAACCCTTTTCTTCTCGCTCATCAAAAAATCCCCTCCGTCTCTCTTTTATCTCTTCAGCTAATAACTCAGCCTCTGTCATCCTCTTAGGCTTGTATTCCACTTCACTCTCTTTTGCAGGCGTGCGATTTAATTCCTCAAAATCCCAACCCACGGCCATCACCGCATACCTCAGCGCATCCGCTAAATCATCCTTCGATTTTGACTTGTCAGCCCCTTTGAGTAATGTAGCAAGCTCGGTCCCAAGCTTTCTTAACTCCACATTCCCATCCGCAATTGTAAGCATTCCATTTCTAAAAAGCGTGTTTAATATCTCCTCGCCACGCTCACGGTTCTTATCGGCCTTGTTGAAACTCTCACCCGCACGACTAGCAATCGTCTCAAAATCCTTCGCAGAATAATCATAGCGCTTATCTACTACATGCAAATCCCGCGATAGCTCCCTGTATTTTTCATACACATCACCCGCAGTAGTTTGAATCCCATCCCCACGCCACGCTCGAAACACAACACCCTTCTTTGCAGGCGGATCTACCGCTAAACATATTATCGCACTCGGATGCGAAGTCCCCCCGCCCCCCGGATCTACCCCCGCATACACTCCCCACCCCATCGGCGGCACCTGCATCGGCTCCGAAAAATGCTTGCCAATATCAAAAGCGTGAAACGTTCTACCCTGCTCAGTTACAAATTTTCCAAATACCCGCCTGTCAATTTCTGCCTGACTCTTACACTGAGCCATAATCTTCTTAATCTTTTCCTCAGTGTATAAACCAGGACTCCCGTCCTCATACACCAAGCAATCATACATACTAATCTGCACCTTGTGAGCCGCAGGAAACATCTCCTCCTCCCTGGTGCCTGACTGAATCGCACGCCGCCATAATTCCTGATTCAACGTCGCCGTAAATACCATGTGAAAGTACCCTTCAGTCGCTGCTAAGCGAATACTGATTTCAGAATACATATCCTCCGGCAACTCCTCATCAGCAAATACCGCGTGCACCGTCGCAGTCTGCAACGCTGAAAGCGCCTGCGAATGAGTCTTAAAAACTATACTCACACCAGATTTAAAATCTATCTGCTTTATATAACCCTTGTCCCGCTTCTCACTCCACCCATACACCGCATGGTCTTTTGCATGCCCACGAGGCATAAACTCTGTTACCCACTTTTTCTCAAACTCAATAATGGCTACTTCCGAATTAGGATATATGTACCAAAAAATTCTGGGCGTCTGCCCAGGCCACAACTTTTTCCAGAGATTTGTTGCCGTCGCCCAATGTATACACTTCCTAATACTCGCTGCCGATTTTCCGATTTGGTTGGCTGCGCAAAGTAAATTCATCGAATTCACAGACTCAAAAAATGTCCGCTGCCATCTGTAAAATGTCTGCCCATATAAATGCGGAAGCTGACTCTTTATATTCCAGGATTTTTCCTCTAAAGACTTTAGACGCTTTAAAAGTGCTAGCTTTTTCCTGGCCTCTGACTCAGGCAACGTCTTCGTCTTCGTCATTATTCACATCTTCTTTAATCGGAGGCATCGCCACTACATCCTCGTAACTAACCTCCGCATACTCAGCCACTACCTGACTCTTCTCTGCCAACTGCCCCTGAAGTTTTTCTATCTCTAAATCAATCGCAGAAACCTCCTTCTCTGAAGGATTCATTGCCCGCGCATCAACATTCATCTGCAGAGTCTTCTGATTTATATCAACCGTCTGCCTCGCCCCACCCTGCACACGATTGTCCACAATCTGGAATATCTTCACCATTTCCTTTATCACTCCAAGCTGCGGCTTCCCCTTCCCATCAACTATCGGTAACGTCATCACCTCCCGCATCTTCGAAAGCGATAACTGCAGAAGCTCCCTCACACTCACCTGATAGTGCGCGTGCGGCTGCAACATGAAAATTAACTTGTGCGGATTCTTCAAAACCGTTGAGTAAAAATAATTCACAGAAACTGAACCCTTGCACACACGCTCCAAATTCATCATGCAATTTTCATCCTGCGCACGGTTGTACTCATCCCAGAATGTTAATTTTAGACGGTAGTCCCTCGGGTCCAAATGATGCTCGCAAAGCTGCATGAGATTTGACTCCGGATACTCCAACCATCCGCGCGGCAAATCAGGACGCAACATCGCCTCCCGCAATCGCTGCGGAACTATGTTGATAAGCGACCTCGGATTTTCCAGGTCAAACAAATCTATCCCAAACTGCTTGCCAAAACTCTGCTCTGACTTTTCTAAATCTTCCTTCGCACGCTGAATCGCGGGCGTCTGATTGCCTCTAGGCATGTGGTGCCCCCTTAAATCGACTTAATCGCTGGTTCCAGAGATTAGCTTCTCATAAGTAGCCGGAAAGGAAAATGCCCTGCGAATTTAAAATTGATGCGGGCGAGTAGGCATATTGATTTTTCCAAGCGGCCACCCCCCACCCCCCTCATAAGTATTTATTTTGATTATGAAACCAATAAAAACAAATACTTAGACTATTAAAAACTAAGGGGCGCGCAAGGCGTGAACTATAAGTTAAATTATCGCGCGTTGCAAGTACTTGATTTCCAATCATCTAGATTTTTTGTCAAGGCCCGATGCAATATTCTTAGATGCGGCGCGCGGGCTACACTTATAATGATACTTGAGGCGGTGGGGCAAGGTTTCCACCAACCGCGGCGCGCGTCGCGGCGCCATTTGTATAGTTCGCACGTTCGCACAACCTAGTTCGCACGTTCGCATAACCCAGTTCGCACGAATAGTTCGCGTGAATAAAACCTAAACAGGGTATTGCAAAAGTTCGACACCTGTATTAACTTATTGAACCCTTTTATTTATTTCCGGAATGTTAATGACGCGTTAAGTTATCGTCTCAAAGTTCGACACTAGGTGGCGCAATTAAGTAGGTGATTCACCTAGATTCACTAGGTGGCACGTTTGCTGCAACGTATTGGGTATAGACCGCAAACGAAAGGAAGAAATAAGTATGAAGAGCAAAAAACAAGCAGCGCAGGAGAGACTAATTAGGACAAGCAATGCGTGGTCTGAGCATCTCAAAAACCATGGGGATAAGAATTGGCACAACGGACAAGCCGAATTAAACATGGCCAAGACTAGACAGGCTTTATTTGATCTTAGATTTGGAAACCTTTCAATGGCACAACTTGAGGCAATTCAACGCCTCATAAACACATCATCAGGCTCTGCCTTTTCAGCCGGAGTCATCTCTGGAAAGGCTATGGAAAGAGACAATCAAAAACTCAACGGAAAGGCGGCGTAAAATGACAAATACAAAATCTGTAGAGACTTCACCATTTAAAAAACTCGGCCAATTGCTCGGGTTAACTTACGATGGTGGGGATGACAATCGTTTGTTTGCCGAGACGATCTTCACAAACTCAAAAGACCTTACAAAAACTAAGTATAACGAAATGGAAAATGACGTAAATAATTTCGAAGTCAAGGGTGACGGTTTTGTAGTGTATGCTTGGATCGATGATAGCGGGTTTGAGTATTGGACAAAACTTCAAGAAGAAGACAACTACATTCAAATCACCATGGAAGTCTCGGACCCATTGAATATTGATTTGAGACAAGCAGAAATTGCAATTGTCAAAGCAACTGACCATTTTAAAAAATGGGAAAGGAAATAACATGGGCTACACAAAAGGACCTTGGATTTTCAATAAAGCTACTCTGGATAACAGGACTCACGGCTATGCGATAATTGGTAGAGTTGAGACAGGATGGGAAGAAGTTATTTGCGCATTAGAGACTGTGTCGGGGGACTATCCAGATGAGACTAATTCTAGACGAATAGCCAACGCCCAGCTCATAGCCGCCGCACCTGAAATGCTTGAGGTACTCGAAACTCTACTAAAAAAACAAGCCATTGACGGCCCTTATGTAGAAATAGCAGTCAAGGCAATGCAAAGGGCAAGGGGTGAATTATGACAACAGAAAAACTCCACGCCTTTGCATCACGCTTAGAGGCTTGTGGCGCCGAATACCTTGCAGAAGTTGTGCGCAAGTTAATTAGAGAGAAGTTGGAAGTTGAGGCCTTAGAGGACAAGCTCACCAAGATGGGGATGAGTGACTTAATTAAGGAGAATTATGGAAACTAGAATACTTGTACTTGTAAAAGACGTTTTTGGGCGCAAACTTGCGTACCCGAAAAATAAACAAGCAGAGCTACTCTGCAAACTCAAAAAGAAGGACACCTTTACACTTCCAGAGCTGGAAATTTTAAAAGAATTAGGTTTCACCATTGAAACGCTCACCGTAAAGGAAACGTACGTCACGAATGAAGGAGAGAGTATATGAGAACCAAGGTACTTATCATTGTAGGTCTACTTTACGCCATGGCGGCCCTTACAGGCTGCGCGTCTTCCTATGACAGGCACGCAAAGGATTTCGAGAACCGCCCAATGGCCCAAGCGCCCAATTATGCGGCGGCATACCTCATGTTTCAACAGATGCAGGCAAACGATGCGGCCCTTAACTATCACCCAGCGGCCCCAATGAGGCCACAAGTTGTCATACAGGCCCCAGCGCCCCGCAATTGCAACGCCTATACGTGCCCAGACTATTATAAGTGATTGAATTTATAACGCTTAGCGCAATCTTAACACAAGCCAGGGAAGGCAGCCCACCAATAACCTCTAAAAAGCACCTATAATGACGATATTGGGGGAATCACAACCCAGAATTTCAAATCCCAGCCAGGCCCCAAACTTACACCAAGCTCCCACCAAAATTACCCCAAACTTCCACCAAACTCCCACCAGATTTCGGCCCCAAAAATTCCGCCAAACTCCCACATTTTTCCCACCAAACCCCGACCAAAAATTTTCTCGAAATTAACCTTTCCTAAGCCATCACAACACCCAGCGTCTAACGCTCACCGACAATCCAAGCTGGGCACCATTTGCCTGGGCACCATTTTTTAAAAATGTTTTTCCCTATTAATCACCACCACCAGAATTCCAGGAATTTTGGCATTTTTCTATATTCACCAGTGAAATACTATTTACAATAAAATGGTGCCCACAGTGCCCAGCTGCACAGACCACTGCATTTTCATAGCGACCGCGGTGTGTCAGGATATTGTGCACCATGTGGGCACCATGGTTTTTCATACCCCAACATAGTGCCCAGACATCTCAGAAAATGAGCATCCGAAGAGCAAATACTCTTGTTTTCCTGACACACGGCATCTAGAATATTCCACCGCGCCGCAGCGGAAACTACGATTTATGCCTTTTTCGATCATTTTGGCGTGTGGCTGGGCACCTTTTAGCCATCTCCAAAACCTTGACATAAACTCCTTCTTTGAGACCGGTTTTTCGCCATCGGACTCGACTTGTTCGTTGTAGGCTTTGAAGATTTCATCCCATTTTAGGCCACGTCCGCCGGCCGAAGTGGTGCCGATAAATCTCCCAATCCCTGGGGTGGATGGGTCGGCTTGCTCCGGAATTGGCGCAATGCACAAGTTATCTTGGAACCAACGTAGGGCAGAGTCCCCGAAGGCCTTGTAATCGGCAAGTGCTATGTCTGCGGCCTGACTTTGGGTGAATTGGTAGCCTTGCAATTTGAGCCTAGCGTAGGCCTCTAAAACGAGGTTTAGAACGCCCGGAAGCTCGGAAGCGATAATCTTCTCTGCAATAGCGGTGTCTATGTTGCCTGCTTCATGAGAGAAGGTGGCCTCAAATGGGAGGATGAGGAGTCTTCTAAACCAGCCGTGGGAGGGGTCGGTGCCATAGGGGAGTTTGTTGCATGTGATGACAATTTTGGCGCGGTTTTCAAAATGGATGAAGTCTTTGTGTTTTTTGCAGGCAGAGACGATGCCGCCTGCGGACCAGTCCTTTAGGATTTCCCAGGACTCGCGGTCGCCGTCTTTTGGGATTTCCTCAAAGAGGCACATGAAGGCGCCGTCTAGCATGATTTTCATGAAGTCAGATTTGATTTGCGAGAAGGAGAATTTTGCAAGCCTTTCCCCGATGAGTGCCTGCATGATTTGGACAAATCTTGACTTTCCGTTTTGCCCCTCGCCTGTGAGTACAAGCATTTTATCTGAGAAGCACTTATCACCCGAGAGAGTGTAACCAATGTATTCAAGCAAAATCATTTGCATTGAGACATCGCCGCAGGTGACATCAGTTAACATCTTCATAAAGAGAGGGGCTTCTGCGGAGGGGTCGTAGATGAAGGGGAGAGTGTGGCGAAAGCCCATCTCTGGTGAGTGTGGGAGGAGTTTTAAGGAATCTATATCTAGAACTCCGTTTGAGAGGTTTATCTTTCGGGAGGTGGAAGTTTGAAACCAGTCATGAGGGCGTAGGTTATTGCGGCGTATGGTGTTCATAAACTCGCGAGTGACGTGGGTTTTGACAAAGGGGTTGAACTTTTCCTGGGCGTAATTTTCTAGCCATAGCTCACTCTTTACTTGCCAGTCGGTGCCGCTCCACCTGTAGTTCTCGCCGGTTTCAGCCACACTTATGAACGGGGCCTCTGCATCGTAGTGAAGCATGAGGTCTTTAAATTGGGGTACGAGTTGGCCTTTGCGGTCCATGGTGTGGAAGCCGGAATCTTCTGTAGCTATGAATTTGGGGCCTTTGATTTGGATGGGGGAGCGTACCTTTTTGTAATATTTGCAATCGACGCAGCCCGGATACATGGATTCAATATTTTCGCAGGTGCGGGGGCCGCTCATTTTGAGGGCTTGGTCTATTTTTTGTTGAGTAGCGGCCTCAGAATAAGATGGGTGTTTGCGGGAGTACTCGTGGACTAGCTCGCGTCCACCTGGGAGTCTGGCTATTATTGAAATCATGGCATACCATTGTGGTTCATCAACGCGGCTAGCATTATCGCGGGACCATTTGAGGAAATTGCAGCCATCTTGGATATTGGCGTGGTCTAGTCTGAAGTAGGATAGTTCACGCTTGGAGATTTGGGCTTTATCGTCGATGTCAGGCAAACCAGAGATTTTTTTCAAATCAAAGTCATGGCGTTCATAGGAGATGTTTAGGTCGCGCACGGTGTGGACTGGTTCGTTTGGTTTTTTATTAAGCGAGCCTGGGAGTCGGAACATATAGTTGGGGGCAAATACTTGGGTGTCAGCGCGGCCTTTGAGGCCTCGCTTTTCTAGTTCTTCATTGATTCGGGCGCAGACAACTTGGTAGTGGAATTTGTTTTTCTTAAAATAGGCTGCACTCTCTATTGGAGTTTTCATTCCGACTAGGATATGAAGGCCATGTCCCGTGAAAAATGTAGAGAAGCTGTGGGGGTCGAGCTTTAGAGCGGCTCCCACGGCTTCTAAGTATTTATCCTCTGCTATTGAGCCATTTTGCAGGACGGCGATATTATCAATATCAAAGAACATGACATCTTGACCGACCCAGCTTCGGGACACGCGCTTCTCGGGGGTTTCGCCAGCGGTGTAGCCGAGTGTGCCGAATAGATTATAGCGCTCGGTCTCTGGTATTTTTGCAAGTACTTGCGCGAACTCTCTATATAGATGCTCATGCGAGGTGAAGACTTGGTCGGGCTCGAGTGGGATTTCGGTTTTGCCCGTGTCGGTTGAGTTTTGCTTGATGTATTCCCTAACTTTTCTGATTTGGATGAATTTGTGCTCTTCAGCTTTTGCTGTTTCCATGTGGTGAAAATCCCCTTCGGTGTGACTTTGAACTTATGTAAGTGCCTCATTCAATATCAGAAGCCGATAATTTCCAAGGCGTGGTCTGTAAAATGGCACGCGGGGTGCGTTAGTAGGTACGTATGGCACCATACAATGCAATGTATGGTCACAGTCGTGGCCCCATTGTGCTTGCACTTTTCCTGTGTTAAAAAATATTTGTCCTAAAAGATGAAGCCACGTTGTCAATGAAGGCACGAGGAACAAAGGAGATTCACATGTCAGAAGAAAAGGTATTGTACACTCACAAGCAAGTTACAGACGCAAATTATTTAAGGCTCCACAGCCTGGGGTATCCGCCTGCGCTGATAAAGGCGTGCGTCGACAAGCCATTCCATTTTGCTTTAGGTCTTAGAACTGGGGAATGCTTTTTCTTCACTGGTGCCGAGGCAATAGATAAAGACTGGGTGCACATTGGCGAGGTTATTCCATATACTTCCTTAATAGAATTGGTGGAAGACACGGGCTCGGAAGGTAAGGAAATGCTTTTTGATACACGTGAGTCGCCAGAGCGCGGCCTCAATGTGCGCGTGTCAGAAATAGCTTGGGCAGCCGATAGCCCTGTTTAATTACAAACTCTCTGTTTACAAAGTGCAAGTACTTCGCTAAGGCGGAAGCTAAACATTTTCACGGGAGAAAAATAAATGGTAAATGAAGAGAAGTATAAACGAGCTGCGCTTTATCAAGCAGAGCATAAGTGTTCTATTCGAAAGGCGGCTCTATCGCAGCCTGGTATTAGCTACACAGGATTCTGGGCGTGGCAGAAAAAACAAAAAAGCTTAGCCGCATTTGAGCCCGTCACAGAAACCAAGATTGTTGTGCACGATGTAACAAAGAAAAAGCCTGGTCGCAAAATTGGATATAAGGCGCCTATTCCCGTAGTGCAGCGTGCTCCGAGGGACAATTTTGTATTTGTAGGTAGGGTTAGTGATTTGAAAGCTCTGCTAAAAGAAATGGGTGGAGTATGAGTGAAGCGTCTTATAATGGCCACGGATTTGGAGAGGCGGAGATTTCTAAACTACGCGCGAGGCCTTGTCTCTTGTGCGGGGCTAAACCTGTTACTATTATCGGAGTCTTTGTTTGTAAGGACGGGAAAGACCCAATATGGGCCTCCATGTTAAATATTGGGATACCTAAGGAAGAGTTAATGGAGGCTGTTGCTTACGGTTTATGCACTCCATGTATGAATAGTAGAAAAGACAATTCTTTTGAGGTGAAAATAGAGGATGCCCTTTTAAAAGACCTCCGGGCAAGTGAAACATGAAAGTAGTTTGGAAATTTCCTTTAGAGTTGAGTAATTTTGTGCAGGAGATATCTCTTCCCAATACTAATTGCTTTCTGCATGCAGCGATGCAAGATGGTACACCCACTGCTTGGTTTGAAGTGGACCCGGCACAACCTAAGATGACTATACCTGTGAGAATATTTGGGACGGGCCAAGCCATTGTTGAAGATGATGCTCAGTTTCGGCACATGGCTACCTTCATGCATGGAATTTACGTGTGGCATCTCTATGAAATAGTCGCAGATAACTTAGATATAGTGGAGGCCGTGTGAAGGCGGTCAATTTATTCCTGGGAGCTGACTTACGGAGTGGGCACCCTGGACTTACAAAGCTTGCAAAATCTCGCGGCATCGTGCTGAAGGAATTGCGCAAGGGCGAGGCAGTGATATTTGTAAACTCCAAGAAAGATAAGATGAAAGCATTTGCGTGGAACGGTGTACTTTCCTACATCCGTTTTGACGATGCAAAGCGCTCTATAGATTTGTCAGCGCTCGATGAATTTCCGAGAGCGTTCAACGCTGATGGGAGTATGGATTACACGCGGGCTCTGAAAGCTAGTTTAGAAAAGCGCCTTGCTCGTCCTGGTAGAGTGAAGGAGCTAGAGGTTTTATGATTGATGAAACTATAGGCGGCTTCCCGGCATCAAAGTTACCTTTTCTACAGCGGAGTGAGTTTGAGCATTTAACTAAAGACCCGCTGGCTGAGACTGTGACGATTACAAAGAAGGAGCTGAATGATGTTTTACGCAGGTGCGAGCGGGCAGAGGGAAAGATAGAGGCCCTTATGTTTGCCCTAGAAACTTTTGCGAAGTCGTTTCATGCGAGCACCGAAAGGTAAATTTCCTGGTAAACTGAATCCCATTCGGGGGGTTCATGGAAGCCATTATTCTAATGTTAATTTTGTGTATGCAATTAATAGGGTGCCAAAGTACCGAGATACTTTGCAAGTGGAAGTGCGAGGAGGGGACTTGTCGGTGCATGACAAAAGAGGAAACGTGCAAGCATTTCCCGAGCGCCTGCGAGGAAAATCCTTAGTACCCGGACTCTTTTTTGTCTTTGGCGGAAGAGCTAGGTATGAGCGTTCGGGCCAGACCTTGCCACGCGGAGCCGAGCATACGGCCCGCTTTTTTCACGCCAGCGGGAAGCTCGCCAGCTTTATTAAATCCTTTGGCAAGTTTGTCGCGGCCAGCCTCGCCTTGGTAATCGTTAGTGTAGTCCTTTTTCTTATCGTCCATAGGTTAATTCTAATCGGTATTTAGTAGATAACAATAGAGGGGTTTTATGAAAAAATTACGGCGGCCTAGAAGGCACTATATGCTTGGCACAATTGAGTGTGTGGGCATGGATGCGGCTGGGCATTATAATGGGGCCAGAAATTACATTGAAATTAATGGGGACGGCAATGCTATTGAGCTTCGGGATATGAAAAAGCTAGCAAAGTGGCTCTTAGCAAACATCGCCTTCATTGAGCAGGAAAAGAAAAATGCAAAGCGTACCTGATTACATAATTCGTAGAGATAGAATTGAAGAGTTGATGAATAAGCTCTGCACTTGGGCTGAGCAAGGTGAGAAGCTTGGCGC
>Ga0116142_10000884_pt1 | contig 38237 bp, 38 predicted proteins | sample AD_UKC033_MetaG_FD_89785 | JGI IMG/M metagenome (GOLD analysis project Ga0116142, IMG submission 89785) | Active sludge microbial communities of municipal wastewater-treating anaerobic digesters from USA - AD_UKC033_MetaG | ecosystem: Engineered > Bioreactor > Anaerobic > Digestate | place: USA... | reverse complement strand
GCGGTTTCCTGTCAGGCAAAGAAAGGGGCGGCTTCTTCCTTGGCGATGCCCTGCCCCCGATGGCGACAACCCGCGCAAGCTTGCCGGTATGCGCCTTTTGCGATCCTTTTGTCTTTTTTCCAAGCTCTCTGATCGGTATATCAAGCACAAGCATATCTTCGCGGAAGGCGTCAGCCTGGGCTATGATCCGGCCCTTCTTATCCATCACGAAGCTCTGCCCGTCAAACACGAGTTCGTCCTGTCCCCCTACCATGTTAGCATAGGAGATGAAAACGTTGTTTTCCTCTATGCGGTTTTTCGCGATCTCGGCGCGGGTATGTATCTTTCCCGTATGGTACGGAGACGCATTAATGTTGAATATCAACGCGGCCCCTGTCCGGGCCATGATTCCCGCCGGCCCTTCTCTGTGCCAGATGTCTTCACAGATGCTTACCCCAAAAATAACATCGCCGTACCTGAACACCAAAGGCTTGCTCCCCTGCTCAAAATATCGTTTTTCGTCAAAAACGCCGTAATTCGGCAGGAGCGCCTTATGGTAGATGCCTTTTATCTTTCCTTTGTATATAACGGCCGCGGCATTGTAAAGATGCCCTCCCTGCCTGTTGACGAAACCAACAATGACCACGATATTACTGACTGCCTCCGCCAATTCACCCAGAGCTCTAAGGTTTTCATCAATAAAGCTCCCCTTCAGGAGGAGGTCCTCCGGCGGATAGCCGGTGATCGCAAGCTCGGGGAATGTAACAATGTCAACCCCAAGGGAGCTCGCCTTCTCTATGTATTCAATGATCCTGGCGCAGTTGCCCTTTATATTGCCGACGATGCAATTCACCTGCCCGACGGCTATTCTCAGTTCATCCATGCTGTTCACCACCCATAGAAATAAAAAAGGCATCTCAAACCACCCTGGTGATTTGGACGCCCTTGTCCGTTCAATGATCTTTGTGAGTTTTTAGCGCCCTTCGCTAATAACTCGTCCTTTGTCGTGAAAATATAGTAATTTTTTTTTTCACCTTTGTCAAGTTCTTTTCTTCAGGTCAGAGGTCAGTATAATCGCGTCGGCAATCTCTTTCATCGTCTTTCTCATGTCCATGCTCTTCTTATGGATCTTCCTGTATGCCTCGTCCTCCGTGAGCCCAAGCTCTTGCATGAGGATGCCCTTTGCCCTCTCAATGATCTTCCTCGACTCCAGGGCCTCTTTCGCGGTAAGGATCTCCTGGCTCAGGTTTGTATTTTCGATCGCAACGGCAGCCTGGTTGGCCACTGCCTGAAGGATGTCTATCTCCTCTTTCCTGAAATTATGCGTGCTCTTCGTGTAGCTGTTGATCACCCCGATGACCCTGTCCTTGATCATCATGGGCACTGAGAGCAAAGACACGATCCCCTCCTTTTTGGCAATTTCCGGATACATGAAGCCCGGCTCCTTTGTGACATCGGGAACAGTAATGGGCTTCTTTTCGAAGACCACTTTGCCGCTCACCGATTGTCCCACTTTGAGGTTCGGCTTGTTGGTATAGTCAAGGCTGAGGCTCTGCGTGGCCGCAATGACAAGTTCTTCCCTCTTTTCGTCAAGCAGCATGATCGAGCAAATCTTGGAATCCATCACCTTGGCGGTCATGGTAACGATCAGCTGGAGGATCTCTTTGAGATAATAGTCCGAAACGATCGTCCTGGAAACCTGCGATAGGAGATCGAGCTGCTTTGCCTTCTTCACTACTTCATCGTAGGTCATTGCGTTCTGGATGCTGCTCCCGAGATACCGCCCGATCGTAAAAAGCAGGTTTACCTGCGGCTCCGGATAGGTATGCTCCTTTCTGTTCCTGAGGTTCATCACGCCGATGATCTCGTTCTTTGAGAGGATCGGGATCGACAGGAAGGCCTCGTATTGATCTTCTTCGAGGAGGGGAAAGGTTTTAAACCTTCTGTCCTTGTATGACTCCCTCGATAGCGCCACCGGCTTTTTCTCTTTCGCGGCCCATCCCGTTACGCCTTCGCCCATTTTCAGCCTCACGGCGCCCAATCCCTTAAGATGCCTGTCGTTCGATGCCGTAAGGATAAGCTCGTCGTTCGGCCTGTCGTAGAGGTAGACGAGGCACGAATCAACGGTTACAAAATTCATGATAGTTTCAATAATACGCTGCAAGAGCACCGCGAGGTCCAGGTTATCGCTGATATCCTTTGCAACCTCGTGGAGGATCCGCAGCTCCTCTTCCTTCTCCCCTCTCTTTTGTTTCATCTCCGCGTTCCGCATACCGTCATCCAGTAATTACAAAAAAGAATGCCTAAAAGGAAGGGGGTACTGCATTCAGCGTGTATTGCCGCTTTCTCACGCTCAATATACCTTTCTTTACAAGGCTCTTGACCATGCGCGATACGGTCTCCCTCGAACAGCCGCAGGAACTGGCTATGTCTATCTGCGTGGGGCCTTTTTCGATGATGATGTAGTCTTTCACCTTCACGCCTTCCTTTTCGCCAATGCCCAGCAGATACTTCAATACCCTTCCTTCCACACTGAGAAATGCAAGCCATTTGATCCTCTCGTCTGCCTCGCGAAGCCTTCTCGAAAGAACCTTCAAAATGGCGATGGTGATCGTGGGATTTTCCATAAGGAGCCTGGTAAAATCGTGCCTCCTGATGATGAGCAGTTCCGAGTCCTCAAGGGTGATCACGTTTGCAGACCGGGGCAGCTCGTCAATAAGGGCAAGCTCACCGAAAAAACCGTCTTTGCCGATCGCAGCCAGTATGTATTCCCTGCCGTCCTCGTCATAGAGGCAGACCTTTACCTGCCCCTTGAGGACGATATAAAGGGAATCCCCTTTCTCCCCTTCCTGAAAGATAACCTCTCCTTTGGCGTAGGTGTTGATAAAAATAATCTTTGAAATGACCTCCATGTCCCTCTCGTTCAGCGTGGCAAAGAGGCTCACGTTCCTTAAATTATCCATGTATCGTCTCATCATCTCATGCTCCCATCGGCGCTAAGAACCGAATATCGCTTCGTGGTCCTTGAGCGCCTCTTTTACTTTCTTGCCGGCAACACCGCCCTGTGCGATCTGGGGCCCTCCGCCACCCTTGCCGCCATATCGCTCTGAGATCCTTTTTACGATTTTACCGGCATTATGTACGCCTTGCAAGTCTTTTGTTACCGCAACGACTATCAACCCCTTATCCTCTGCCCGTGAGCCGACAATAGCAATGCAGCTCTTTGCTTTGCCGCGGATAATATCCGTAACCTTTCTCAGCTCCTCTGCGCCGGCGTTGGGCACAAAGAGCGAAACGGCCTTTGTTCCGTCTTTTTCAAAGGCCTCCTGCAGGGCCTCCTCGACCCTGTATGATACGATCTCTGTCCTGAGCCGCTCAACCTCTTTTCCTCTTTTTTCAAGGTCTCCCACGATGGACTCTATTTTTTCGCCTACCCTCTCAACCTCTGTATTGGAAAGTTTTGCAAGGGCCCTCAGCGTCTTTTCTATCTTCCTCTTATAGAGGATCGCCGACCTGCCTGTCACCGCCTCTATTCTCCTTATCCCTGACGCAAGCGACCCTTCGCTGATTATGTAAAAACTCCCTATCTCGCCGGTATTTCTTACATGGGTGCCGCCGCAGAGCTCCATGCTGAAGTCCCCTATCCTGATAACCCGCACCGTATCGCCGTACTTTTCCTCAAACAACGCCGTGGCGCCTTCCCGTATGGCATCTTCGCGGCTTCTTTCCTCGGTGCCGATCTCGATGCATGCCATGATCTTTTCATTGACAATGTCTTCGACTTTTGCGACCTCCGCATCGTTCATCCCTTCAAAATGTGTAAAGTCGAACCTTAGCCTGTCCCGCTCTACCAGTGAACCCGACTGTTTAACGTGGTCCCCCAGCACCTTTCGCAGGGCGTAGTGGAGCAGGTGCGTTGCGGTATGGTTCCGGGAAACGCCCCTTCTTTTCTCCAGGTCAACGGTCAGTTCCGCCTGGTCTTTCGTTCGAATAACCCCTTTCTCCACCTTCACCTTGTGTGAGAAGAGGCTGTCCTTTATCTTTGCAACTTCAAGGACCTTCGCTGTCCCTTCGGCGTGATCTTCACGAATGGTACGGATAAAACCTTCATCGCTGATCTGGCCACCGCTCTCTGCATAAAAGGGCGTACGGACAAAAAAGAGCTCCCCTTCATCGCCTTCATGTATCTCATCGACCAGGTCGGCCCCAACCAGTATTCGCTCAATGGTCCCGCTGTCTTTCAGGGTTTTGTACCCCGTAAAGGTGCTCGATATGCCTTCCCTTAAGACTGCCAGATGGCCTTCATCCCATTCTTCCCCCTTGATCCTCGAGGCCGTTCTTGACCGTTCTTTCTGGTCTTTTGACGCCCTTTCGAAACCCTCCATATCCACGAGCAGGCCGTCCTCTTCCGCTATCTCCATGGTGATATCCAGCGGGAATCCATGGGTATCGTAGAGCTTATAGACAAGGTCGCCGGGGATGGCCCTCGCGCCTTTTGCCTTGAGCTCTTCAGCGATCTCCTCATAGACCTTCATGCCCACGCTTAATGTTTCCACGAAACGTTCTTCTTCGCCCTTGATCACCCGGACGATATAAGGATGGTTGTTCTTTATTTCAGGGTACACGCTTTCCATGAGATCCACAACCGTCTTTGACATGTCATAGAGAAACTCTTTTTCGATGCCGATCTTCTTCCCGTACCGCAGGGCCCTTCTGATAATCCTCCGTAAAACATAGCCTCTGCCTTCTTTTGAGGGCAACACGCCGTCGTTGATGATGAACGTGGCGCCCCTGGCATGGTCTGCTATGACCCGCATCGCTACGTCAACCTTCCCGTCCTGTCCATATATGTTTCCCGAGATATCCTCAAGCCGCTTGAGGATAGGGGCAAAAAGGTCTGTATCGTAATTCCCGATCTTTCCCTGCAGCACCGATGTAACCCTTTCCAGCCCCATTCCGGTATCGATCGACGGGCGCGGCAGATTCTTCATCTGCCCGTCAGCGCTTCTGTCAAATTCCATGAATACAAGGTTCCATATCTCAAGGTACCTGTCGCAGTCGCACCCTACTTTGCAGGTCGGGAGCCTGCAGCCAACCTCTTCGCCAAGGTCATAGAGGATCTCCGAGCAGGGCCCGCACGGTCCTTCATCGCCCATGGACCAGAAGTTATCTTTCTCGCCGAGCCTGACGATCCTGTCTGCCTGTACGCCGACCTGTTTCCACAGCTCCGCTGCGTCGTTATCGTCCTGATAGATCGTTATCCACATCCTGCCCTTGTCGAGGTTGAGCGTCCTGGTAAGAAATTCCCACGCGTAGGCGATCGCCTCTTTTTTGAAGTAATCACCGAAAGAAAAGTTTCCCAGCATCTCGAAGAACGTGTGGTGCCTCAGCGTCCTGCCGATGTTCTCAAGGTCGTTGTGCTTGCCCCCTGCCCGCACGCATTTCTGACATGACGTTGCCTTCTGGTAATCCCTCTTTTCATCCCCCAGAAAAAGGTTCTTGAATGGGACCATCCCCGCATTGACAAAAAGAAGCGTGGGGTCCTTCTCAGGGACCAGCGATACGCTTGGTATAACCCTGTGGCCGTGGTGCGAAAAAAAATCTAAAAACTTTTTGCGGATCTCTTTTGATGTCACGATTCACCTTTTTTCGTTGCCAGCACCTTCCCTTCGATCTCCTTTGCAACGTCGGGGTGGTTCTTCAAAAAATCTTTGGCGTTTTCCCTTCCCTGGCCGATCCTCGAATCGCCGTAGGAGTACCATGTGCCTGCCTTGTCGACGATATTACAATCAACCGCAAGGTCGAGGATATCCCCTTCTCGTGAGATGCCCTCCCCGAAGATTATATCGAACTCAACTTCCCTGAAGGGGGGCGCGAGCTTGTTCTTCACAACCTTGACCCTTGTCCTGCTCCCTACCACATCCTGACCGTCCTTGATGGATGCGATCCTTCTGATATCGAGGCGGACCGAGGCGTAGAACTTTAAAGCGTTTCCGCCCGTTGTGGTTTCGGGATTCCCGAACATGATCCCTATCTTCTGCCGTATCTGGTTGATGAATATGACCGTTGTCATCGATTTGCTGATCGTTGCCGTTAGCTTTCTCAGGGCCTGCGACATAAGCCTCGCCTGCAGACCCATATGGGCGTCCCCCATCTCCCCTTCGATCTCTGCCCTTGGGACCAGGGCCGCCACCGAATCAACGACGACAGCGTCAACGGCGCTGCTTCGCACCAGTATCTCTGCGATCTCAAGGGCCTGCTCGCCCGTATCGGGCTGGGAGATCAGGAGGTCATCGGTATTAACGCCGATTCTCCGGGCATAGAAGACATCAAGGGCATGCTCGGCGTCGATAAAGGCGGCAACACCGCCTGACTTCTGGATCTCGGCAACAACGTGCAAGGCCAGAGTCGTCTTTCCGGATGCCTCGGGGCCGTAGATCTCTACTACCCTTCCCCTCGGAAGGCCACCAACACCCAGGGCCATATTAAGGGAGATCGAGCCTGTCGAAACGACGGGCACCTCCTCCAGCGGCTTTTCGCCGAGCTTCATAATAGAACCTTTTCCAAAAAGTTTCTCAATTTGAGAAACAGCCATGTCGATCGCCTTATTCTTGCTTGTTTCTTCTTTCACGCGCTCCCCCTCTCTTGCTAAATGGTTTTGTTGAACTCCAGCTCCCGGATCGGAGCATATATGGCGCCTGCAGGTTGAAGTATGCTCTGAAAAAGCACCATCTTTCTTATGATGAAACCATTCATATCAACGGCAACAATATCCCTGTCCAGCAGCGGGCCGGCTATCTTCATCCTCCCAAGGGTGATATGAGGCCTGAAGCTCCGTTTTTCTTTCTCAACGCCCAATACCGACAGGCGATCCTCTATATCATGAAATATCATTTGTATGTTGTCAACTCCCTTTTCAAGCGCTACCACGATCACCCTTGCCCTTTTTCTGTCAGGGAAGGCTTCAATGTTTTTCAATGTCACGGCGACGGGGTCGTAGAGCCTCTCGATGCCGGACAGCGCATCGCCGATCTCGCGAACCCTCTTTTCTTCCTGCTCGCCGAAAAACTTCAACGTGATATGCTGACCCCTCTCGCTGACCCACTTTACATTGTGGACGCGCCTTGCCATCTGATCTTTGACAACGCCGAGGTATTCCTTTATCTCTTTGGGGATCTCAAGGGCCAGGAAAACTCTCACCTCAGCCTCCCTTCGAGATGGTCGAGGATAAGCAGCAGGGCCTCATCGGATGTCTGAAGCTTGATCTCTTCCCTGTCTCCTTGAAAAGAAAATTTCCGGACAAACGTACCTCCGGGAACAGCAAGCGCTATATAGACCGTACCGACGGGCTTCTCGTCCGTGCCTCCTCCCGGCCCTGCAATTCCGGTGATGGCCAACCCTATATCAACTCCGGCGGCACTCCTCACGCCCTCGGCCATGGATCGCGCCGTCTCTTCGCTCACTGCGCCCTTCGCCTTTATGATGGCTTCGGGAACTGACAAACAACGTTCTTTGGCCTTGTTGCTGTAAGTCACAAAACCGGCCTCGAAGTAACCCGATGCGCCGGAGACGTTGGTGATCCTGTGCGCCACCAGCCCTCCGGTGCAGGACTCGGCAACGGCTATCTTCTTTGTCTGCCGTAGCAGCAGGTTGCCTACCTTTTCTTCTAATCCTTTCTCAATCTTTTCTAATACCACTTTATTCTCTCCCAGGCTATCAGCGCGGCATTAGCGAATATTCCTGCGATCACATCATCCGCCATGATGCCGTATCCCCCTCGCAATCTTTCTGCCTGCCTGATGGGAAAGGGTTTCAAAATGTCAAAGCCCCGGAAGACGACAAAACCGATGGCGATGTTAACGAGGGTGATACTATGCCCTGCCATCGTAACACACATCCCTGCCAGCTCATCGATCACAATATATCCGGGGTCCTTTTCTTCAAACCTCATCAGGTTGATGCAAAGAACAGAGAGCACAACCAGGGCAATGACAAAGAGCGGGCTATTAAAAGGCACCGGGAACAGGTATATCAAGATACAACCAAGAGCGGAGGCGTATGTGCCCGGGGCGAAGGGAAGCCGCCCTATGTAACCGCACGTAACGATGAAATGCAGAATCACGTTTAGTTTTTGCGACATCTCAAAGATCTTTGTTTGGTTATTGAATATTGGGTATTGGTGATTAATTGGAGCTTGGTTATTGGTGATTGGTTATTCTCCTTTATCGCCATATACCTTCTTTTCATCGAATATCTTTTTGCCCACAACCTTCCAGCCGCCCTCCCAGATCCTGTAAAAACAGCTCCAGAAACCTGTGTGGCACGCCGCCACCTTCTGGTCTACCGTGATGAGGATTGTATCGTTGTCGCAGTCGAGGTACACGCCATGGACCTCCTGCGTGTGCCCCGAAGTCTCTCCTTTCAGCCATATCTTCTTTCTTGACCGCGAATAGTAATGCGCTGTTTTTGTTTTTAATGTAAGTTCCAGCGCCTCGTTATTCATGTACGCGACCATCAGGACATCCTTTGTTCGAAAATCCTGCACCACAACGGGCACGAGCCCTTTTTCATCCCATTTGATATCTTCCATTTCTTTCTTTTCCTCGCCTCGATCTTTATATATTTCAGAGCCTGACGTTAACGCCTTTTTGCCTTAAATAATTCTTTGCGTCGATGACGGTAAATTCCCTGTAATGGAATATCGATGCGGCGAGAACGGCATCTGCCCTGGCCTCAACAAAGCCCTCGTAGAGGTGCTCCAGGGTCCCCACGCCACCCGATGCTATAACGGGGATGTTGACCGCCTCCGATATGGCCCTCGTGAGCTCAATGTCGAAGCCCAGTTTCGTTCCGTCCCTGTCCATGCTCGTCAGCAGAATCTCCCCTGCTCCAAGGCTCTCTACTTCTCCGGCCCACCTGATGGCGTCGACGCCTGTCGGTTTCCTTCCGCCATAGGTGTAGACCTCAAAGCCTCCGGCCCTTCGTTTTGCATCGATGGCAACGCAGATGCACTGGCTCCCGAACATTTCGCTCGATCTCTGTATAAATTCAGGCGCTTCTACCGCCGTTGTGTTGATCGTTACCTTATCGGCCCCTGCAAGGAGTATGTCCCGGATATCCTGAAGGTTACGTATGCCGCCGCCGACCGTAAGGGGCATAAAGACCTCGTTGGCAACCCTTTCGACAACACCCAGTATCGTCCTTCTCTTTTCATGAGAGGCTGTTATGTCGAGAAAGCAGAGCTCGTCAGCCGTCTGCTCTTCGTATGCCCTGGCATTTTCAACAGGGTCGCCGGCATCGCGCAATTCCAAAAAATTCGTGCCCTTCACGACCCTCCCTTCCATCACGTCAAGGCAGGGGATGATCCTCTTAGTCAGCATACCTGATTGCCTCCCCGATCTCTATCTTCCCCTCATAGACTGCCTTCCCGAGGATCGTTGCCCAGACGTCGAGATCTTTTAATCTTTTAACGTCGTCGATGTCCGAGACCCCTCCGCTTGCAATGAGGGGAAGGCGCGTCATTGCCAGCAGCCGCTTCATGCCGTCATAGTCAGGCCCGGTGAGCATGCCGTCCCTTTCTATGCTCGTGCACAGGATGGCCAGGACACCTATGCGCTCCGCGGCCTTAAGGATCTCTTTAATGTCCCTGTCGACGGCAGTCTTCCATCCACGGACCATGGGGCGCCCCTCATAGAGATCAAGCCCGAGGACAACATTGCCAAAGATGGTGAGGCCCTCAAAAAAGACAGGATCCTCAAGCGCCCTGGTCCCCACGATGATGCCGTCCATGCGCGATTCGTTGTAATAAGTTATGTCCCCTATGTCCCTGATCCCGCCTCCTACCTCCATATAGCCTTCAACCCTGGACCTGATGTTTCTCATGATCTCATGATGCACGCGCTTGCCTGTCCTCGCCCCGTCAAGGTCGATAATATGAAAGTCACTGGCGCCGCTTTGCATCATTTCTGTAATCTTTGCAACCGGATCTTCGCTGTATACTGTAACTTTTGAAAAATCCCCTTTCTGCAAGCGGACGCACTTGCCGCCCATAAGGTCCATCGCAAAAAGGGCCTTCACTCCATCACCTCCAGGAGATAATCAAGCCCGGCGTGGATGCCTTCCTCGGCGAGCTGGTCAGCGGTTACCCACTTTCCTCCCCGCTTAAAAAATTTTCCTATATTTAAAACGTTCTCGCTCAGCGCCTGCTGGTCCTCATCAAAAACAAACACGCGGCCAACAATGTTGCCTTCCATCAGGTGCATGTGAAACCCGACCCCCGCGGGTTTTTCCACCGCAAAATTGCCGCCCTTTCTCTCTTCAAACCTGTATACAAGGATATTGATGAACGGCGACGAGCCTTTGTCCTCTTTCAATCCGATGCCCCGCTCGATGAGGTAATCCTGTACCCTCTTTTTTATGATCGTTTCAGCGTCTTTATGAATGTGGCCGGTCTTTATCTGCCTCCGGCAGTACTGACACGCTGCAAACTTCTCGCTCCCCCCAAACCTCTCCACCTCTACCCATATATCGCCAAAGGAAAACAACGCTCCCGGGGATAAAAAGACCAAAATGGCCGCAACAGAGAAAAGATGGAATAACCTTGCCGGGAAAAGGATTTTTTCTGAAGACATGTATAATTCTATAAGAAAAGACGTGGAAAATAAAGGATAAAAGGAAGGCGGGAGAGGGGAAGGCCGCAGGCTATACCATGAGGTATTTCTTTTTCACTTCCTCGTTCGCCTCGAGTTCGGAGACTGTCCCTTCGAAGCGTATGCTCCCGTTATCGATAACATATGCCCTGCCGATCATCTTCAGGGCTGACCGTACGTTCTGTTCTGAAAGGAGTATGCTGATGCCGGCATCCCTCAGTTTAAGGATCTGTTCTTCAAGGTCGCGGACGATCAACGGGGCCAGGCCTTCTGTCGGCTCATCGAGCAAAAGAAGCTCGGGGCCGCCCATGAGCGCCCTTGCGATGGTAAGCATCTGCTGTTCGCCACCACTTAAGTTTCCGGCCCTTCTCGTTTTTATCTCGCCGAGCGCCGGAAACAGCTCATAGACCCTGTCTTTGTTCCATGCAGCCTCTCTGTTGTGGACGATGTCGAGGTTGTCGTCGACGCTCAGATCGGCAAAGACCCGTCTGTCATCCGGCACATACCCGATGCCCTTCCTGAAGAGCAGGTAGGGCTTCCGTCCTGTTATGTCCTCTCCGTTAAACGATACGGAGCCTTCTTTGGGCGGGGTCAGGCCCATAATGCTTCTCATCGTTGTGCTCTTCCCTGCGCCGTTCCTCCCGAGCAGTCCCACGACTTCCCCTTTGGACACCGTGAGCGACACATCGAAGAGGATGTGGCTTAAACCATAGTAGGTATGTATTCCTTTTACATCAAGCATACGTCGCTCCCGCCGAGATATGCATCCTGTACCGCTTCGTTGCACCTCACCTCATCGCAGGAACCCTGGACGATCGTTGCCCCTCTTACCATCACCATGATCCTGTCGGCGATCCCGAAAACGATCTCCATGTCATGTTCGCAGAACAGGATCGTCAGGCCAAGCTTCCCTGAAAGGCTCTTGACAAGCTCGATGCATCGGGCTGTTTCTTCAGGGGCCATGCCGGCTGTCGGCTCATCGAGGATAAGAAACTCCGGATCACCGCCCAGGGCCATGGCTATCTCAAGGACCTTCCTGTCCCCATGTGAGAGCAGGGCGGTTGTCCTGTCCCGTTTCTCGACAAGGCCGACATTCTCCAGTATCTGGCTCGTCTCATCAGTAACCAGTTTTGACGACGGGGCAAAAAGGTTCCATGTCTTTTTTTCTCTTGAGAGTATTGATACCTGAACATTCTCGAAGACCGTCAGCCGTGGGAATATGTTGACCACCTGGAAAGAACGCGATATGCGCTTCCTGCAGACCTTATAGGGGGGAAGCCCCGTTATATTCTCGCCCTTGAAGTGTACCGTCCCGCTATCCGGCCTGAGTATGCCGGTAATAAGGTTAAAGAGCGTTGTCTTGCCTGCCCCGTTCGGGCCGATAACAGCAACGATCTCGCCTTTTTGAACATCGAGGTTCGCATTGTTGACCGCCTTGAAGCCATCGAAGGACTTTGATAAAGACTTTACCTCTAACACCAACTACTCCTTTATGACCGGCTCGATGAAACCCTTTTTTATTTTTTCCTCCACGTATCCGAGCACTCCGTTGGGAAGGAAAAAGATCACGAGCGCCATCAGTATCCCGAGGACGAGCGCCCAATATGTTGTGTATGTGCTGACAAATGTTCTCAGCGCAATAATTATTGCAGCCCCAAGCATCGGCCCAAGGAAGGTAAACCACCCGCCGAGCAGGCACATAATACAAATTTCAAGCGAGAGGGTCCAGAAGAGCATGTCGGGAAAAACGGTATTATCCACCACGACAAAGAGGGAGCCCGCAACACCGGCAAAAAATCCCGCGATCATTAAGGCCAGGAGTTGATGACGCTTGACATTTATCCCTATCATCTCACAACGTACCGGATTATCGCGGATCCCCTGGAGGGCGCTCCCGAAAGGGGATCTTACTATCTTATGCATTGCGAAAAGGCAGATCAATGTAACAGCCAGGGTAAAGTAGTAGGCATTGTTTGAGGATGAAAGAATATCGGGCAATGGGATCCCGTGTATGCCGTCATCCCCCCCGGTAAAAGAATACCACCTGTAAACGATGATCCACACAAGAGAGCCGAGAGAGATCTGAAGCATGGCAAAATAAAGCTTTGAGAGACGGATACATACCCAGCCTATTATAAGCCCGAGGGCTGCCGAGACTAAGGGCCCCACTATAAAAGAGATCCATGGTGAAAGCCCGGTTCTTGTCAATATGAGCGCTGTCCCGTATGCCCCTGCGCCATAAAATACGGCGTGGTGGAACTGAAATATCCCTCCATACCCGAGAACAAGGTTCAGGCTTGTTGCAAGAAGCCCGGTGAGCAGAATAATGGATAGCAGGTAAAGGTAGAACCTCGGTAAAATAAAGGGCAAAAGGAACATGAGGATAATGGCGGCAGCCCACCAGATACGGCCTCTGCCCTCTAACATGCCCTTCAACATATGACGCTCCCGATCACCATGTAGATTTTAGAAGCCCTGTAGGCCTGAACAGTAGCACCACGATCACAGCGGCATAGGGAAAAACTATGCCGAATTGAGACCAGACCAGGATACCCAGCGACTGCGTCAGGCCGAATATAAGCGCTCCGAGGAGGGCCCCCCAGATATTACCCAGGCCCCCTATGATCACAATGAGAAATGCCTCTATAATGAGTGTGTGGTCCATGCCCAGCGTTACACTGACCGTAGGCGCAACCAGCGCCCCGCCAAGTCCTGCCAGGAGACAGCCTATAACAAATACCATGGCGAAGACCCAGCTCACATTGATCCCAACGGCCCCGACCATCTCCCTGTCAACTGCAGCGGCCCGCGAGATCTTTCCTATCTTTGTTTTGTTTACGATAAGCCATAAGGCAACAGCCACAATAGGTCCAATAATAAGAAGGAAGAGATTGTAAAGAGGGAAAGGCAACCCTCCAAACAAATAAACATAGCCCTGAAATATATGGGGCACCGGTACAGATTTGTACTCAGCACCCCATACGATTTTGACAAGATCGCCAAAGATAAGGGAGACTGCGAATGTGAGCAAAAGGAGCATGAGGTGTTCCCTCTCATAGAGATATTGAAAAAGCCCCCTTTCTGCCGCAAGGCTCACAAGCGCAACTCCAAGGGGCGCCCCGACCAGCGCTGCCCAGAATCCTGCATCACCACCGCCAAAGACCTTGGAGATGGTGAAGGCCATAAAGGCCCCGATCATATACAGCGAGCCGTGTGCAACGTTCGGGATCCTGAGCACGCCCAGTATAAGGCTTAAGCCCGAGGAAACTATGAAGAGGATCGTGGTTCTGCTCAAGCCCACAAATATCTGGGCTAGGACCTTTGGTGGACATATAGCGTAGATAACGTCCATTATCTTCTCATAAAGACTCTATTTTTTGCGGGCCCTCAGAACTTCCTTGCAGTCGGGCATATAATCCTTTGAAGCTATGCTCTGGGTATCGCCTGATACAAGAAAATCGTACTTCGGGTCTTTCTTTGTCACGCCAAAGTATGTCGGGAGCTCAAGCTGATGGTCACAGGCCCTTATCGATAATGGTCCGACAGGGCTGTCAAGCTTCAAGCCTTCAAGGGCCTTTATCATGGCTTCGTTATTTATTTTGCCTGCCTTCTTAAAGCCTTCGGCTATAAATTGTGCGGTCATGTATCCTGTCAAGGCGCTGGCCTTCGGGTATCTCTTGTAAGCCTTGTAAAATTCTTCGGCAAAGGCCTTGTTGGCAGGTGTATCGGGAAAGTAGAAGAGATAATTGGCCGTCCCAAAAACGCCCTCGGGGGCATTGGCGCCCTGTGGCATAAGCGTGCCGAGCTCATTTGCCGTATGCTGGTAGAACGGTATCTTCTGGCTTAAGCCTGTCGCCTTTGCCGCCTTCTGGAAATTCACCATTGATCCCCCTCCGGTTGCCACTATAATAAAATCCGGCTTAGCAGCAAGGATCTGGGTGATATAGGGAGTAAAGTCCGCCTCGCCGACCTTCCACCAGGTCTGCCCGATGATCACGGCTTTCGTGTTATACTTCTGTATATTCTCCCAGACGTTGTTTGCGATCGCATGTCCGTATTCGTAATCGTCCCCGGCAATCCAATATTTGGTATAAGGTTTCTTGCCAAGGACATAGCCCGCAGCCCTGCCTGCCATCATGGTATTCTCATTCATATTGAACATGTAACGATGTCCGCTCTCGCCGACGATCTTATCGCTCTTTGAATAGGTAACAAAAAACGGGATCTTTTCCTTCCTTGCAAAGTCGGATACCGCCAATGCAGTAGCGCTGTTGATCGTGCCCATAAGGATATCGACCTTTTCCTTAAGAACCAGTTCTTTCGCCATTGCCAGGCCTATATCAGGTTTGAACTTCTCATCTCTTGTTGTATATTCGATCTTTTTACCGAGGACCCCGCCTTTGGCATTTATCTTTCCAACAGCCAGCTTGAATCCATCAAGTACATCTAGCGTATAAGCGCTTGCGGGTCCCGTATAGGTGTCGACAAGGCCAACCTTGATCGCCTTCTGAGCATAGGATGGCGGTATAAAAAGAAAGAGACTGAAAATGGTAACGAAAACCAATGAAAAAAACATAACTTTCCTCATGACTTCACCCCTCCTTATTTTTTTGGAATCAAACAAACTATAAAAACATTAATACCCTTTTGTCAACATTAAAACTTCCTGCCAATATGATGCTGGCCTTGCACTTCACAACAAGCCCTTCTGTTTTCAGAATAACGCACAAAATTTATAAAGTTAATCCATATTCCCAAAGGCTTTTTTTGTTTGACAAGACGGTTCTTTTATATAACAATCTGTGAAAACTACCACAATTAATAAATTAAGGGGGAACAGCATGAAACGAATTGTTCTGGCAGTATTGATCGGCGTAGCGCTTATCTTTTCCTCGTTTGCCGTCTGCGAGGCGAAAACTATCGTTAAATATGGCCATGTCGGGCCTCCCATTCATCCGCAGCATCACGGGGCCGTTGCCTTCGCAAAATATGTAACGGAAAAAACGAAGGGAGAGCTTGAGGTGCAGGTATTTCCTCTCGGTCAGCTCGGCGGGGAGCGCTCCATGACGGAACAGGTCCAGTCGGGGACGCTGCATATGACCGCAGTAACCGCCAGCGTACTGGCAAACTTCGTTCCCGAGATGGGCATCATAGAACTGCCGTTCATCTACCCAAACCGCACCGTGGCATACAACGTCCTTGACGACAAGGATGTGAAGGAGCGGTTTGCGAAGCTCTGCGATTCTAAAGGTTTCGTCTTTATAGGGTATACGGAAAACGAGTTCAGGGATATGACAAACTCAAAAAGACCGATAAAAAAACCTGAGGACCTGAAAGGTCTCAAGATCAGGGTCATCGAGGGTCCTATATTTATTGATACCTTCAAGACGCTCGGGGCGAACCCTACCCCCATGCCGTTTCCCGAGATCTATAATGCACTCCAGCAGAAGGTCATAGACGGGCAGGACAACCCCCTCTTCACCTCCATCCTGATGAAGTTCACGGAGGTCAACAAATTCGCAACCGTAACGCATCATATCCTTACCGAATGTCCCGTCGTCGTGAACAAAAAATTCTGGAACTCCCTTACGCCCGAGCAGCAGAAGATCTTCAGGGAGGCTGCGGAGGTCCAGGTAAAGACGAACAGGGATGGAAACGCCAAAGGGCGGGTAGATGCGATGGCGAAGGCAAAGGCGCAGGGCGTGGATGTGTATGTGCTCACCGACGCAGACAGGGCTGCCTTCAAAAAAGCAGTGAAACCGGTACTCGATAAATACAAAGGCGTGTACGGCGCTGAATTGTACGATTTCTACATGAAGAAGATAGACTTTTATTCAAAGAAGAAATAAAGTCGAAACCTCGTTAGGCGTAAGTCGTAAGTCGTGAGGGGAGAAAGACAGCGTGAGGCGTGGAATACAGACCGAGCTTCCTCGCCTCACGACGGTTTGCTCAAGGGACGGTTTCATTGCAGGGTTAGCTTCGAGCAACAAACCCGATACCGATGCCCTGCGGTTAAGTATTTAGGTTTAAAACCTTTCACCTTTCACTTTTCACCTTTCACGGCATAAGCTGGATGGGCGATGCAAACCCCAATGTTATGAATAAACTGATAAAACGCCTGAACAAGGCAGAAGATTTTCTCGTTGCATTCACCCTCCTCGGCGTTGCACTGCTCACCTTTGTCGAGACCGCGCTGCGATACACCATTTCATACACCTTTATCTGGTTCGGAGAGGTAGCAAACTATACGATCATATTCTGCACATACCTTGGCGCGTCCATCGGCGTCAAGTACGGAACGCACTTCTCGATGGAGGCCCTCACCGAGTTCGCGCCCGACAGGGTAAGCCACCTCATAAAAACATTTGCCTACCTGATCTCCGGCTGCATCACCATCCTCTTCATATACTTCGGGATCAAACACATTACAACGCTGCAATCCTTCGGCGTGAAAAGCTCTGCCATGCAGATACCCATGTTCATCCCTTATATCTCTATACCCCTTTTCTCGATCACCATGTCCTTCAGGTTCTTCGTGCAATCCTACAGGCATTTCATAGACTTCTTGCAAAATAAGCCCTACGCTAAAGTAAGGAAAAAGGACGCGTGAACCTTACCATCATATTTATCTGCTTCTTCGTTCTCCTCGCCCTCAGCCTTCCTATATCCATCGTCCTGGTCACCACAACGGCGGTCTACCTCTTCTTCTTTGCGAAGACCCCTTTAACGTCCCTCGTGCAGCAGCTGTTCAACGGCCTCGACAACTTCGTCCTTCTTGGCGTCCCGTTCTTTATCCTCGCCGGCAACATCATGGCAGAAGGCGCTATCTCGAACAGGCTTGTCAACGTAATGAAGCTTTTCGTCGGGAGGCTCACCGGCGGGCTTGCCATGGCATCCATCCTGGCGTGCATGTTCTTCGCCGCCATATCAGGCTCGTCGCCTGCAACGGTGATCGCCATCGGGAGCATCATGATGCCTGCCCTCGTAAAAGAGGGCTACGGCGAACGGTTCTCCATCGGGCTTCTCACCTCAGCCGGCTCCCTCGGCATCCTCATACCGCCGAGCATACCCATGATACTCTATGCGCTGGTGATGAACGTATCGGTGGCCGAGATCTTTATGGCCGGTTTTCTCCCGGGCATTTTCATCGGCTGCTGCCTCATGGGATACTCCTATTTTATGGCGAGCAGGAACGGCTGGAAATCGGAAGCACGCTATACCTTCAAAGAAGGGCTGAAGATAATCAAAGAAGGGCTCTGGGCATTGTTCCTGCCCTTTCTTGTCCTCGGGGGGATATACGGCGGCGCGTTTACGCCCACGGAGGCCGCGGCAGTATCGGTTGTCTACGCGCTGTTCGTGGAGCTCTTTATCTATAAGGAACTGAAATTCAAAAAGATCTTTGGCATCTGCAGGGACTCCGCGATACTCTCGGCCAGCCTTCTTTTCATCCTTTCCTGTGCCATGACATTCATCTGGCTCCTCACCGTTGAGCAGATCCCCGTAAAGCTTGCGGAGCTTATCATTGATAACGTAAAGGAACGGTGGCTCTTTCTCCTTGCCATAAACTGCGTCCTGCTCATCATCGGCGGATTGATGGATATCGTCACCGCCGTCATCGTCATATCGCCAATACTGATAGAAACGCTGAACAGGTACAACATCGACTATGTGCATTTCGGCATCATGATGATCATCAATATCGAATGCGGCTTCCTGACGCCGCCTTTCGGCCTCAACCTTTTTGTATCAATGGCGATCATGAAGCGTTCGCTGATCGAGATAGGAAAGGCGGTGCTCCCCTACATCCTCTTATTCCTGGCGTGCCTTCTCGTCATCACCTATATCCCCAAGCTTTCCCTTCTTCTCCCTGATCTGCTTTTAAGGAGGTAGCTATGGTCACAACCGTACAACACGATCTGTGGAACCGTGACGCGACCCTTTCCCTGTCATTTCCGGCACGATGGAACACGCAGGTCCTTGCCATGGGAGGGGACGGAAAAGAGGTGCTTGCGCAGGACGACTACAGGAAGGCGGTTCGGCGCCTCGCGCCCCTTATCAAAGGCAAGAAGGAGGTCTGCATACTCTTTGACGACCTTTCCCGGCCAACGAGGACATATGAGATCGTCCCGTCCCTTCTTGAGCTTTTTCAGCAGTGTGGCATCAGGGATGAACAGGTGCGTTTCATCTGTGCTCTCGGCACCCATGCGCCACTTGACAATAGGGCATTCCGCAAAAAGCTTGGCAACGAGGTTATGGAAAGGTTTCCCGTTTATAACCATAATCCTTATGAACACTGTGAGCTGATAGGCAAGACCAAACTGGGCACACCTGTTATGGTGAACAAGGAATATCTTTCCTGCGACCTCAGGATCGGCATCGGCGCCTTTATGCCTCATTCGTTCTGCGGTTTCGGGGGCGGCTATAAAATCGTCATGCCTGCGGTAAGCCATATCGATGCCATAGAATACCACCACGGAACGCTTCTGAAAAAATACTGGGATATTTGTTACGGCATCGGCAAATATCAAAACAACCCCCTTCTCGAAGATATTAAGGAGTGCGGCAAAATGGCGCGCCTCGATGCGGTGATCAACGTCATGGTCAATACCGGGGCGTTTGCGACGGACATCTACGCAGGAGATCCCGACGGCCTTTATCGCGGGATGATTGAAAATGCCGCTCAACATTACAGGACGCCGGGGCATAAAAAGGCCGATATTGTATTCGCTAACGCACTCGGAAAGGCCAGCGAGGCCGTCATCGCGCTCTCGCTGGCAGAGGAGTTCCTGAAGGATGAGGGCGGTGACGTTGTGGTCCTCTGCGACATTGAAGAGGGGCAGGTCGTCCATTACCTGTTGGGCAGGTTTGGCAAAGACACCTGGGGGCGCCTTGCCTTTGGCGAGAGAAAAAAAAGCGGAAAAACAAAAAAGATACACATCTACTCACAACACAGGGACCGCGCAAACGAATGCTGGTTCGGTAAAAGGGAAGAGCTCATCTGGCATAAGAGCCTGGAGGATATGACCAACCACCTTGATGAGCAGTACAGGGGCAGGGCGGTTGACGTCCTGGTTATTCCCGACGGGACGATACAGATGATCTGAAATACAGCTCATGGTTCATGGCTGACAGCTCACAGTAAATCCTAAATCCGAATTTCTAAATCCTAAACAAATATCAAATGTTCAAAATGTATTGAAGGCTTTTGTTTTGAACATTTGATATTTGAGTTTTGATATTGTTTAGAGATTGGTGCTTAGGATTTCGTGCTTATTTTTTCTTTATCATGAACTTCACAGCACACATGACCGCCAGGGCAAGGCAAAGTATCGCAATAAAATAGTCTCCGTATCTCACATAGAAGGTCTTCGTATCTTTCAAAGAAAAACTGCCTCTTAAGACCGTTTCGACAAAGATGGGGGTTTGTGCCTGTATGCGCCCCTTCGGGTCGATAATGCCGCTTATCCCGGTATTGGCAGATCTTAGAAGAAACCTGTCCGCCTCTATAGCCCTGAACACATAAAAGGCGAAGTGTTGAAAGGGCGCGGAAGTTCGCTCATACCAGGCGTCGTTAGTGATGTTAACAAGTACCTGCGCGCCGTTTCGCACCGTTTCATTTGTAATATACGGGAATATCCCCTCGTAACAGATAAGCATGCCGATTTTCCCTGCCGGCGTATGAAGGGGCTCATGTCCTACGCCGGAGGAAAAGTCCCCGCCGGCAGCTGTCAATTTCTCCAGAAAAGGGAAGTGCCCGACAAGAGGGGTGTATTCACCAAAAGGGACGAGGTGCGCCTTGTTGTAGACCCCAGCGATCACGGACTGCTTATCGATCACATACGCAGAGTTATGGAACTTGCCGCCGCGGGCCCTTGAAACCGTACCGAATAAAAGATCGCCACCCAGAAGAGCCGGCAGGTCCTTTACGTACTGATTGGCATAGACCTCGTCTTCAAAAATAAAGGGCATGGCCGTTTCGGGCCAGATGATAAGGTCTGCGTTCCTTGCGCCCTCCAGCGTTCTCTGGCGGTAAGCGCGGATGGTCCTGACCTTGAAGGCCTCATCCCACTTGACGTCCTGCCTTATATTCCCCTGTACTATGGCAGCCTTCAGGGTTCCTTCCTCTTTGCGGCCAAGCTCCCCAAAACCATAGATCAGAGAACCCGCCAAAAGAAGAAAAATTATAGAGGCGAAGATCGCCGATTGGGGCCTTCTCCGGACCACATTATATATGATGCAGTTCACCGCAACAATGATGAATGATATGAAATATGTTCCTGTTATGGACACGATTTGAATAAAGGGAAGGAACCTGTCCTGCGAATGGGCGAGGAGCGACCATGGAAACCCCGTAAACAGGAAGCCTCTCACATATTCCAGCAGAACCCAGATAACGGGGGCGGAAAGATAGATGGGCATGTTTAATCTTTTTTTGAGGCACAAAACCGCGAATGCAAAGAAGCCTGTATATAAGGAAAGGTAAAGGACAAGGAGCAGAAGGATCAGGCAGCTCAGCCAGATATGGATGCCCCCATACCTGTTCATGGCTATAACAACCCAGTAGACAAGGCCGGTGAAGGAAGTAACCCCACAGGCAAAGCCGCTCCAGAAAGCAGACCCGTACCTGTCATGATCGATGGCGTAGAGAAGCGGGATGAGCGCGAAAAAGGCAACCGGGTAGAGAGATACCGGCGGCTGGACAAGCACAAGCAAAACACCGGAGACACAGCTGAGGTACAAAGATGGGAGATGCGGAGCGAGGAGCGAGGAGCGAGACACGAGGGACGAAATCCACCGGGTTCCGCCTGTCGATATGCCGGTCATCACCCTGACCGCCCTGAGATCATCCGTTTATATACATCATGAGAGACAATAAGTCCGAGGAGCTTTTTCTCCCGGTACCTCATCCTTCGCCTCTGATTGCCCGCCCCTTCGTGGTCGTGGCCTGCGATATGAAGCAGCCCGTGGATAATAAGGGCAAAAAGCCTCTCAAGGAAATGTGCGCCTGACCGCCTCGCCTCTTCCTGCGCCTTTTCTACCGATATTATGACTTCACCGGCGACCTCGCCCGGCAGCCCCCCGTCGATATATGAAAAAGAGATGACGTTTGTCGGCTTTTGCTTTCCGAAAAACCTTGCATTTAATGCTGTGATCTTTCTGTCGTTGACAAAGAGTATGCCGATGTCCTTACCTGGAAGCCCTGAAAAGGTTAGTAATTCGTTTGTAAGTCTTGCTATGCTCCTGCTGTCTATCGCTATCGACCTTTGAGAGTTTTTTATCAACACCGCCATTTTGTGTCCTTTCAGGATATTCAATCCTATGGTGAAATATGCCAAGAAGGATCGCGATAAAACTCTTTTGAATCGCATTGAGGTCTTTCAACGTAAGCTCCGATTCATCGAGCTGCCCGTCGAGGAATATATTCTCGATAATGCCCTGCACATGGCTTTCTATCCTTTTCGGCGTAGGGTCCTCGAGCACCCTTGAGGCCGCCTCTACTGCATCTGCCAGCATGATGATGCCTGTTTCTTTTGTCTGGGGCTTCGGCCCTGCGTATCGAAAGTCCTGCTCCTTGATAGTATGGAGCTTAGGGTCTTCAAGCTCTTTTGCCTTGCTGTAAAAATAACTGACGAGGCTCTTCCCGTGGTGCTGTCGGACAACCTCGGTAATCTTCCTCCCGAGCTTATACTTTTCTGCAAGCTCAACCCCTTCCTTTACGTGGTTAAGGATAATAAGGGCGCTCATGCTTGGCGTGAGCTCCTTATGGGGATCTTCGACGCCTGTTCTGTTTTCTATGAAATAGTGGGGCATCTTCAGCTTTCCGATGTCGTGGTAGTATGCCGATACCCGCGCAAGAAGGGGGTGTGCCCCTATGCTCTCCGCTGCCGCCTTTGAAAGGTTGCCGACAATAATGCTGTGGTGGTATGTGCCGGGGGCGTTTACCATCATCTCTTCAAGAAGTGGGTTCTCAAAGTTGGCAAGCTCAAGCAGTTTGATATCGGTCGTGTAATCAAAAAGGTGCTCGATAACAGGCAAAAATCCGAGGGCGATAAAGCTGCTTGCAACACCGTTTAGGACGATGAAGGCGATCTTCATGGGCAGGTTTGACAAAGGCTGTCCTGATAAAACATCGAGGAGAAGGACGAAAAAACTTATAACAAAGGACGTGTAAAGGCCTGCCTTGAGGATCGTATTTCTGTTTTCGCATTTTCCTGAAAAATAAGACGCAAGAACATTGCCGAGAAATGCATATAAAAGAACTGTTATGCTATTATCGAAAGAAAAGCCAAGGGCGACTGCGAAGACCGTTGAAAAGAGGATGGCAACCTCGGAGAAGAGGACTATCCTCAGGATGATCCCATAAAAAAAGATCGGGATGATATAAAACAGCGTCAAGGTATGATTCGGGGCGTAATGATCAAATACCAGGGAAAACCCTCTTGCCAAAAAGATCGACAAAAGGGTGAGGGTGGCGCAAAATATCAGATCCTTTTGTGTAAGCGAAAATTTTTTAATATTCTTTTCTCCATATTCATAGAGCACTATGACAAATAAAAAAAGCACAAAAAATATCACGATAAATCGCTTGAGGGTAAACCCTTCCCCTTTCTCCAGCAGGTTGAAGGCGGAGAGTTTCCGGAGGTGCTCTTCGCTGATCCTTTCGCCTTCCCTCACAATAACTTCATCCTTTTTGATGGTGATATCGCCCAGCGGCGCGTAGAGGTTAGCGGGTGATTTTATGTTCTCCCTTGCTATGTCACCAAGCTGATACTCTCCTGGCGTGTAGGGCTGTTGTATGTTGATGATGCATGACAGCAGGAGAGAAAATACAAAGAGTATCAGAAATTTCCTGTAGTAAAAATACGAAGGAGGTTTATCCTTTCCATTCTGCATTGTTCAAGCCTTCTGAGTCTGTTTTCCTCGTTTCATATGCCTTTATGATCTTTTGTACAAGCGGATGTCTTACCACATCTTTCTCTGTAAAGTAAACAAACTTAATGCCCCTGATCCCCTTCAAAACCCTTTGTATCTCCACGAGGCCACTTGCCTTCTTGTCCGGAAGGTCAATCTGCGTGATGTCGCCGGTAACAACGGTCTTCGAAGAAAATCCAAGGCGCGTGAGGAACATTTTCATCTGTTCGGAAGCCGTGTTTTGCGCCTCGTCAAGAATTACAAAGGCATCGTTCAGGGTCCTGCCGCGCATAAATGCAAGGGGGGCAATCTCAATTATTCCTTTTTCTACCAGCCTGGCGGCCTTCTCCATATCAAGCATATCGTACAGCGCATCATAAAGGGGCCTCAGATAGGGGTTGACCTTTTCATACATTGTTCCGGGAAGGTAACCGAGCTTTTCTCCCGCCTCTATCGCCGGCCTCGTTAAGACGATCCTCGACACCTCCTTCTTGTAGTAGGAGGAAAGCGCCATCGCCATCGCAAGGTATGTCTTGCCGGTGCCGGCAGGCCCTATCCCGATCACCATATCATGCTTTTTTATTGCCTCGATATATGTCTTCTGGTTCCTCGTTTTCGGCATTACGACCTTTTTTGACGGGAATATATATATCTGGTCTTTGTAAAGGGTGCTTACGGTGTCCTGGGAATGTGAAATGTACCGCACCGCCTGGTCTATGTCCGACGCGCTGATAACAAAGCCTTTCTTGATTATATTGTGGAGTTCGTTGATTACCTTATTTGTATTCTCCACGTCTGCTTTGCTGCCCATAAGGGTCAAATGGTTCCCTCGTATGCTCGTCCTGACGTTAAAATACTTCCTGAGGTATTTGATATTTTCGTCACGGGGGCCAAAAAGGTTGCGGGCTACGTTTATATCGTCAAAAAAGAGCTTCAAAAACCCTTCATTCGTTTTTTCTTCCAATAAAGTTTTCAACTCCTCCTTTATGCCACATATTTAATATACCACAAAAACAGCTTTTGCAACAGCGAGAAACGGGCTTCCATAAAAACTTAAAACAATTGTAAATTCATGAAGTTTTGAGTAGAATATAGGCTATGCATAAAGTCCTTATTATCGACGACGAAAAGGATATACTCGACAGCCTGTCCTCCATACTTGAAGATGAGGGTTTTCAGGTCTTCAAGGCAACCGACGGCAAGGAAGGGCTTTCTCTTTTCGAAAGAGAAAAACCGAAAATAGTCCTGCTCGATATATGGATGCCTGAGCTGGACGGGATACAGGTCTTGAAGCGGATCAAAAAAAAGAAGGAAGAAGCGATAGTTATCGTTATTTCCGGTCATGGGACGATTTCCACGGCCGTCGAGGCCGTTAAAATGGGCGCGTACGACTTTCTCGAAAAGCCTCTTTCAATCGAAAAAATTCTTGAGGTTATATTCAGGGGGTTAGGAGCTGAAGGCCGGAATAAGGTGAAAACCGAAGATTTTCGAATAGAAAGCGCCAAAGGCGCCCATAAATTCCAGCAAAAGACGATCGGAAAGAGTATCGTTGTCTACGGTGTTGGCCTGCATTCCGGGGCAAAGACCGGCATGATACTTCTCCCGATGCCTGAAAATTCCGGCATCGTGTTCGAACACATACCCGACGGGGAACGTATTCCAGCGTATATCGATTACGTCTTCTCCATCGGTTATGCCTCATCGGTAAAAGGGAAAAACTGCATGGTAAGAACCATTGAGCATCTCCTTGCGACGTTTCATATGTATGGCATAACGAACCTTCTCGTTAAGGTCAGTGAAGAGGTCCCGATCCTTGACGGCTCTGCAATCGAGATATGCAACAAGATCGAGGAAGCAGGGATTATCGAACAGCAAAAGGGGATAGAGCCGCTTTACATTAAAGAAGCGGTCACGATGACCGGCCTAAGCAACGGAAAATCTCTCCAGATTGAGCCATCACAGTCTTTTGAGATAGATTATACCCTGGAGCATGGCAGGCCTATCGGCGTCCAGCGATATCGCTTTCAGGGAGGCAAGGACGCCTTCGTTGCCCAGATAGCGCCCGCAAGGACCTTTGGCTTTCTCAGGGACTTTGAACAGCTTGCGAAGATGGGCCTTGGCACGGGCGGAAGGATAAATAACGTTATCATCTTAAATGACGAAGGGGTCATCAATACAGAGCTAAGGTTCAAAGATGAGTTTGTGAGACACAAGGTGCTTGACCTGATCGGCGACATTTATCTGCTGAACCGTCCTGTGATCGGGAAAATCATTGCGAAACAGACCGGCCACCTGGAAAACCTCGCCCTTGTCAAAGAGCTTAAGAAGCGCTTCCTCGGCTGATAAACTATCAACCTTGAAGCTCTAAATCCTAATATCGAAGCACTAAACAAATCCTAATGTCCGAAATTCAAAACGTAAAAGCTGGTATCCATTTTGAACATTCGATATTTGGATTTTGACATTGTTTAGTGCTTCGTGCTTAGGATTCCGCGCTTGGCTCTATAACGAGCCGCCTTTCTGCCACACAAGGTTCAGTATGAACTCCGCCACGCCCTCGATATCGTCGCGCAGGAACTGCCTCACGGGCGCATCGATGCGTTTATCCGTAACAAGTGCAACCAGAGACCTGTCGCCGAAGCAAACCGGATAGGTATCTTTTTTCCAATTAAAGACCTCGATCTTTGGGAAGCCCTCTCTTTTATACCCTTCGGTGATCACCAGGTCCACGTCATGAATATACTTACGAATGATCTCCTGAACCTTCAACTCCTTGTCAACGTCAATAACAAGGGCGATCTTTGCCGGCGACGCGAGAAGCACTGCTTTTGCGCCTGCAGCCTTGTGCCTGTAAGTATCTTTACCTTCTCTGTCAATTTCAAAGTCACCGTGGTGGTGCTTGACCGTGGCGATCCTCAAACCTCTGCTTTTCAGCAACGGTATCAGCTTTTCTATCAGGGTTGTCTTTCCGGTTTTTGATCTTCCTACAATGGAGAGGACGACGATGCTATTTTGTGCCATCATGAAAATAATTATTCTTCATAAAATAAAAATGAAAGGCAATGATAACCAGCGCATGTGTTATCTTTTTTTCTTCTATAAGTGAAGGGATCTCTTTCAGGGGAACGAGAGCAACCTCGATATCTTCATCGGGGTCAAAATTTGTCTCGGCAACCTTTCTTGCATTCTTGACGAGGTAGGTATGACAGAGGTTATTGAATATGGCCGGGTTAGGATTTACGGCGCCGAGGTATTGAACCTCCTCTCCTGCGTAGCCTGTCTCTTCCTTAAGCTCACGGAGCGCCGCCTCTTTATGCCCTTCATCATCTACAAGCCCTCCCGGTATCTCGAGGGTAATATCCTGCGAACCGTGTCGGTATTGTTTTATCATTACAACCTTCCCGTCTTCTGTCAGGGGAATAATATTGACCCAGTCATTTGTTTCAATGGTATAAAACTCCCCGACTTCTCGGGTCCTTGGAGAGAGCGCATGGTTTACGGCAATCCTGAACACCCTGTAATCTCTGTCAATCTTTAAATCTAAAAGCTCCCACTCTCGTATCATGACAATTCCGCATACAGACTACCATGTAGTATTCTCGCAATGCAATAGCAGCCGTTATAATGTCAACGAACATTGAAGCGCAGCTGCGTAAGACTGATTTATATCAAAGGGGTGTCTGTCTATAAAAAGTGATGGGAAGCCTATTGAAGGAACCAACAGGCTTCGCTTGTGCAAAACAATAAATGGAGCCGGGATGACGACAATAAATAACCAAAACAAAAAAGGGGGATAATTTTGAAAATACTACCTCTCGATTCTTTACCTCTTCCCTTTAATGCCCAGACCTATAAAACTCTTCGTACTCTATAAAAAAATTATGCCTGCTTCTTTACCTTCATCTGTTTACCGCAGCAGATTAAATCGCAAACCCCGGCACAACCGCACACCGTGTCCACCGATACGATCATCCCGCAGATACCACATTCGTACTTAGTGCCCTTTTTCACGGATGATCTTGCTGCCGGTTTTTTTGCTGCCGGTTTCGCTTTTACAGCAGATTTCTTTGCTACCGGCTTTGCCTTGGCAGCTGGTTTCCTGGTTGCCATTTATTTCCTCCTTACGGATTTTACTTCGCAGCTATTTTTTTGCTGCCTTCTTTGGTGCTGCTTTCTTTGCTGCCGGTTTCTTTGCTGCTGCCTTCTTTGGTGCTGCTTTCTTTGGTGCTGCCTTCTTTGCTGCTGCCTTCTTTGGTGCTGCTTTCTTTGCTGCCGGTTTCTTTGCTGCTGCCTTCTTTGGTGCTGCTTTCTTTGTCGCCATTCATTACCTCCTAAAATATTTTTTGTGTTTCTTTTTTTATTGTATATGAATTAAATATTCTGTCAAGTAAGAATTTGCTAAATTCGCTCTCTGTCAATATTTTTTTTATCGTTTCAATTTTTGAAAATATTTTATTACGGGGTGCACAATAAAAATAAACGCCCGGATTATGTGGTTCCTGGCCAAATACAGCCCGAACGTCAATATAATGCTTATAATAAGCAAAGTAAAAAATGCCTGATACTTCCCATCCTTTACTGCGCTTCCCTGCAATGTAAGCATAAGCGTACCCGGCAATCTTCCGAAGACGTTCATCAGTATAAAGTCGATGATCCGCATACGGGTCAACCCAAGCAGGTAGCAGAGAGAATCCTTGGGGAAGCCGGGGATGAGAAAAAATATAAATGTTATGTAGAGGCCCTTATGGGTAACAAAAAAATTAAATTTATCAATATAATGCTTCTTGACGATCTTCTCTACGAACTTAATGCCGAACGTACGCGCAATACCGAATGCCGTAAGAGAGCCGATCGTGAGGCCGACTGTCGAGAGGATCACGCCCGATACATTGCCGAATAAAAAGCCGCCGACGAAACCGGTTACCTCGCCTGGCACAGGAGCGAATACAACCTGCAGTGACTGAACCAGGATAAAGATAGGCGCTGCATACGGACCGAAGGAAGCGATAAAGATTCTCAGCTTTTTAAAATCGAAAAAGAATCTGTAGTATGCAAAGACGTCCCTCCACGCACCTTCATGGTAAACGTAGAACATGAGGATGATGAGCACCAGGATCGAGATCCAGAGGACTGCACGCAAGATTAATGACAGCTTGCCGGAGTTGACGATGGATTGTTTATTCAAGTTTGGATCGCGACGGTTCTGAGAACCTCGTCGACTGTCGTTAAACCGTCTTCAAGAAGTATCAGGCAGTAGTCTTTAAGGGTCTTCATGCCGGCTCCGATAGCTGCCTGGCGTATGGCACTCGTCTCGGCGCCCTCCGCGATCAGGTGCCGTACCTCTTCGCCCACCATGAGCACTTCATAAACGCCGACCCTGCCTTTGTAGCCCGTGTTGCCGCAGACGTCGCATCCCTTTCCTTTGTATAGCGATATGCCTTCAGGGAGCCCAAGATATTTTGCGATGATAGGATCCGGCTCATATTTTTCTTTGCACTTCGAGCATATCCTCCTTACGAGCCTCTGGGCGACGATACCGATAATGGAGGTTGATGTGAGGAACGGCTCTATGCCCATTTCCGACAAGCGCATGAAGGTTGCGGGCGCGTCGTTCGCGTGGAGCGTTGTAAAAACAAGGTGGCCCGTGAGGGCGGCCTCCACGGCTATTTTGGCAGTCTCTTTATCCCTTGTCTCTCCAACGAGGATCACGTCGGGGTCCTGCCTCAGGAAAGCCCTCAATACCCTGGCAAAATCAAGCCCGATATCCGCATTGACCTGCACCTGGTTGATCCCTGCAAGGTCGTACTCGATCGGGTCCTCTACCGTCGATATATTTACATCAACGGTGTTGATCTCTGCGAGCGAGCTGTAGAGGGTCGTGCTTTTCCCGGAGCCGGTAGGGCCCGTAACGTAGATGATCCCATAGGGCCTTTTGATCATCTCCCTCACAAGGTCCAGGGTGCCCGGATGGCTGACCAATTTATCCAGGCCCATGGTGGTGTTGCTTTTGTCGAGGATACGGGTACAGATCTTCTCTCCAAATTTTGTCGGCACCGAGGAAACCCGGAAGTCGACTGACTTGCTCCCCAATTTTATTGTTATCCTGCCGTCCTGCGGCAATCTCCTCTCGGTGATATCGAGCTTGGAGATGATCTTGACCCTGCTGATGAGGGGAAGCTGTACCTTCTTAGGCAACATCATCTCTTCTCTGAGGACACCGTCAATCCGGTAACGTACACGCAACGCCTTTTCCATCGGCTCGATATGGATATCGCTTGCGCCCTTTTTTAAGGCAGCGGCAATGATATTGTTCGTAAGGCGTATGATCGGCGCTCCCTCTGCCTCCCTCGCAAGGTCTGTAATGCCTGCCTCGTCCTCGTCGGCGTCTTCGAACTCAGCGTCCTTCATGATATCGGCTTGGACGTGGTCCATGGAATCAAGGAGCTGGTCAAGGTTTATTTCAGGCTCTTCCTTCTTTTCCTTCTTGGTAAGCTCGACGTACTCAGTCTCCATGAACTTCTTGAAATCATCCGCCGAGACTATTACGGGGTCAATGGCCCTTCCCTTGATGAACTTCCGCGCCTCATCGAGCGCCATAAGGTCATTAGGGTTTACCATTGCGAGCGTCAGCGTGTTGCTCGAATAGGACGTGGGGAGCATCTTGTATTTCATAATAAGCTGATGAGGAATGATCGTTATCACGTCCTTATCCAGCTTCAGCGTCTTCAGGGAGACGACGCCGAGGCCGTCCCTGGTGTTCATCTCCTCGATCCTGGCCGCGACGATCTTGTTGAGAGAGAGTGAAAGCGTAGGGTGTTCCGTCAGGAGGGCCTCAAAATCCTTTTTCTCGAGGACAAACACCTCTGTCGCCTGGATAGCCATGACCGTAGCAGTCCTCGGCTTGCCCGTTAGAAGCGCCATCTCGCCGAAGCAGGCGCCGCTGTCGAGGGTCGCTATTGTGAGGTCAACGCCGAGCGAAGGCTCCTGCTTCCTGATCTCCACCTTGCCTGATTTTATAACGAACATTGAATCGCCCGAAGCGCCCTCGCGGACGATGGCGGTGTTCGGAGGATATATCCTCTCTTTTAGCCTTTTTGAAAGCTCCTCGAGCTCCGGGTCCCCGAGGGCCTTAAATATCTCTGTATTCTTTAACGATGTTACTTTATCTATAGGAGGGCTCATTTTCCAAACCTTCTGTTTCTATCCTGGTAGCTCCTGATAGCCCTTAAAAAATCTATCTTTCTAAAGGCCGGCCACAGGGCATCGCAGAAGTAGAATTCACTGTACGCGCTCTGCCATAGTAAAAAACCGCTCAACCGCACCTCCCCGCTTGTCCTTATTATAAGGTCAGGGTCAGGGATTCCGCAAGTGTAGAGATGGGCTGCAATGTCGTCACTGGTAATATTATTAGCCACCTCTTCAATATTTTCAACGTTCTTGCACCGGATCGCCTCCTTGACAGCCTCGACGATCTCTTCTCGCCCGCCGTAGCCAACCGCAATATTCAGTATATGATTATTGTTGCGCATCGTCAACTCTTCGGCCCTCTTTATTGCATCTTTCAAACGATCCGGCAGCATCTCTATCTTTCCAAGTGCGTGTATCCTGAATCCATTTCTTTTAACGATCTGGTTCTTTGACAGCTCATCGATCTTTTCCTCGATCACCTTCAGGAGCGCTTCAACCTCTCCCCTGTCCCGCTGGATATTCTCCGTTGACAACACCCATATGGTAACGATCTTGATGTCAAATTCCGCGCACCATTTCAGGACATCGTCAAGCTTCCTTGCCCCTTCTATATGGCCCATGGTGATATCGTCGAACCCCATCTCTTTCGCATACCGCCTGTTCCCGTCGAGTATGAGGCCTACATGAAGAGGAAGCTTTCCCTTCTTCACCTCTTTTTCGAGGAGCTTTTCGTATGAATAATAGAGTATCCTCTTGATCAACACATAAAATTATAATGTATATTTAGAAAAATATTAACACTTTTTTCAAGCAGTCCCTGAAAGATTAAGAAAACGGGGTGGAAAAAGCCGCAGCCTCCAGGTCAGTTTTGGCCGTCTAAGCGCTCATCGCCGATAGCTGCCGTATGGATTTTGTCCTTGAGGAAAGGGTTTTGACGGCATCCTTGAGGCCGTCGATCGTGAGCTCGTACATCGGGAATATCTTTCCGATCGTATCCACGGTATAGTGGCCCCAGAAATTCATGTGCGTCGGGTTCAGCCATACCGAATGGGGGAAGTGCTCTTTGATCCTCAGGAGCCACTCGAGCGACGGCTTGTCGTTCGTATAAAAATAATCGATGCACCCGTTGATGTCGAAGAGCTCCGAATAGGCCATGCTTGCGTCACCCACGATGACAACCTTGTAACCCTTGTGGAAATTGGAAAAGAGCTTTTCCGTAGGTACCTTTTTATAGTTCTGAATGTCTTCGTAAATGTCCTGGTAAATGGTGTTGTGGAAGAAGTAGTACCTGAACTCTTTAAAGTGCTCCATCTGCGATGCAGCCGAGAAGAGCCTTTCACATAGTTCAGTGTAGGGAAGCATTGACCCGCCTGTGTCCATGAGGAGGATGAGCCTGACAGAATTTTCCCGTGACCTGTTAAAGACAAGCTCGATCTCTCCGCCTTCTTTCGCGGTCTTGTCGATCGTCTCGTCTATATCGAGCTCTTCCTCCAATCCTTCCCTCTTGAGCTCCCTCAATTTCTTCAGCGCCATCTTTGTCTGCCGCACGTCGAGAATGATGTCGTTCCGGTAGTTCCTGAACCTCCTCTCGCTTGCGACCTTTGCGGCCGACTGCATCCCTGACTCACCGCCGACCCGGATACCTCCCGGATGAAACCCGTAGGCGCCAAAGGGCGATGTGCCGCCTGTGCCTATCCACTTGCCTCCGCCGTCGTGCCTTTCCTTCTGTTCTTTCAGCCTTTCCCTGAACTGGCGCATCAGCTCGTCCATGTCGTGGGTATTCCTGAACTCCTGTATCTGCCTCTGCAGTTCCGCCATTTCTTCAGGGCTTAGCTTTGGAAGCCTGTGGAGGGGGTTCTCAAGCCATTCCATTACCTTGTCAAGCTCAAGGTTCTCTGTCTTGATGCCGCCGAAATATTCCTGAAAGGCAAGGTCAAAGGCATCGTAGTAGGCCTCGCTCTTGACGAGAAAGGCCCTCCCCAGGTAGTAGAGGTGGTTGAGGCTTGATTGAAAGTACCCGTTATAGAGCGCCTCCATAAATGACATCCATTCTGTAATGGAAACGGGCACGCCCTTTTTTCGCAGTGTATAGAAAAAGTCAATAAACATACGCTAAAACCTTCTTTTAAATCCAAACCCGCCCTGTGCGTTTGAAAGCTTGATGAACCTGTCCGTGTCCTGCTCGTTCTTAAGCAGCGTGCCGAGGAAGGGGATCTCTGAACCGATCTTTTCCAGGTGGATCCCGCCCAGGGAAAGCGCCTTGATCCAGTCGAGCAGCTCGCTCGTCGATGGTTTCTTCCTGAGCCCATCCATTTCGCGGATCCAGTAAAACTTCTTGAGGGCCTCTTTGACGAGCTTGTTCTCGATGTCAGGGTAATGGACCTTGACAATCCTCTCCATCATCTCATCATCGGGGAACTCTATATAGTAGAACAGGCATCTCCGCAGGAATGCGTCGGGCAGCTCCTTCTCTGAGTTGCTCGTAATGATGACAATGGGACGGTGCCTGGCGACAACTTCTTCGTCAAGCTCGTGTATGTGGAACGACATCTCGTCAAGCTCATTGAGCAGGTCGTTGGGGAATTCGATGTCCGCCTTGTCGATCTCGTCTATAAGAAGAACCAGCTGCTCCTCGCTTTTGAAGGACTGGCCCAACCTCCCAAGCTTGATATATTGCCTTATGTCGCTGATGTCCTTGTCTTTAAACCGTGCATCGTTAAGCCTCTGAACGGTATCGTATACATAAAGTCCATCTTTTGCCTTTGTTGTGGATTTGATGTTCCATATTAAAAGTTTTTTGTTAAGGGCACGGGAAATGCTGTGCGCCAGTAGCGTTTTACCTGTCCCTGGTTCGCCTTTTACTACAAGCGGTTTTCCCAGGGCGACAGAGACATTGACAATTTCCATAAGCGGTTTGGAAGCTATATAGTCATCGCTTCCCCTGTAACCCTGTGTCGCATTGGCCATTATTGGTCCTCCTTGAGAATAGTGAAAAATATCACTAATAGTATAAGGCTTTTAGGCGTTAAAGTCAATCATGCCACAACTTACGGCGAACCTGACGGCCTGGATAGACGAAACAAAAGAATTTTCTTGACAAACGCCCCGCTTTCCTTTTAAATGTTCGTACTATGCAGAGATCATCCGTGAATTCCTTCTTTTATTTTTATTACTTTACCAGCTTGCGCCCATGATCTCTTTGCTCTGAGAAAGCAAAAGCCATGGGTGCAAAAACCCATGGCTTTTTAGTGTGTAAGCCATGGGGTTGACCCATGGCTTTTTTATTATAAGGAGGACATATGATCATTTCGAAAAAATTACATAAGTTGATCGCTGACCAGGAAGGCTGGACCCGCAGGATGTTCGAAGAGGGGATCAAGATCAAAAAACAATATGGGGAAGACAACGTCTATGACTTCTCCCTCGGCAACCCCGATACCGAACCGCCGAAAGACCTCCAAAAAACACTTGCCGAGACGCTCATTCACCCTGAAAGGGGGATGCACAGATACATGACGAACAGCGGCTACGAAGAGGTGAGGAACGAGATAGCAGGATACCTCCGTGAATTATATGGCCTTCCTTTCGGTTCTTCCCAGGTTTTCATGACAACGGGATGCGCCGGCGGGCTCAATATACTTCTGAAAAGCATATTAAATAAAGGAGATGAGGTGCTCGTACCGTCTCCCTTCTTTTGGGAATTTAAAAATTACATAGACAATCACGGCGGCGTTATAAAACTGGTAAAGTCAAAAGAGGACTTTCAGCTCGACATAGACCGAATTGAACGGGCGATCACCGCAAAGACGAAGGTTGTCCTCCTCAACAGCCCCAACAATCCCACGGGCGCTGTCTATAACGAGAAGAGCCTGAAAGGACTTGCAGGAGTTCTGAAACAAAAGAGGCAGGAAGGCCAGGAGATCTATGTCATCGCCGACGATGCCTACCGGAAAATAGTATATAATGGCATCAAGCTGCCAAACCTGTTCAAGCTGTACGACCTTGTCATGGCCGTCACATCCCACTCAAAAGACCTTGCCCTTCCAGGGGAGCGCATAGGCTACATTGCCATTTCCCCCCGCATCAAGGAACGCGATCTTCTGGTTTCGGCGCTTATGATCTCCATGAGGACCCTTGGTTTTGTCAACGCGCCGGCGCTCTTCCAGAGGGTTGTAGGAAAATTTCAGAGGACTTCCGTCAGTATCGATGATTATCAGGAAAAGAGGGATGCCCTCTACGAAATACTTATGGAGGCCGGCTTTGAATGCGTAAAGCCGATGGGCGCCTTCTATATGTTCCCAAAATCCCCGATCCCCGATGAGCTTGAATTTGTCAGGGCGCTCCAGCGGGAAGAGCGGATCATGGTGGTTCCGGGAAGGGGTTTCGGAAAAAAGGGGTACTTCAGGATAGCGTACTGCGTCCCCCTTGCGACTATCCTCAAAAGCAGGGACGGGTTCATCCGGATCGGGAAAAAATTCATTCAGAGGTGAAAGATGGGCATTTCAAAAAATATCAGCAAATCGATGAAAGACTCCTCGTGGATAAGGGCAATGTTCGAGGAAGGGGAGAGGCTGAAAAAACAGTTCGGCCCGGAGAACATACTCGACTTTACCCTCGGCAACCCTGTCGCGGAGCCGCCGGATAAGCTGAAAGAAGAACTGGTACATATCGCCTCTTTAAAAATAAAGGGCATGCACCGCTACATGACTAACAGCGGCTACGAAGAGGTGAGGGCGGATATAGCAAAATTCTACGAAGAAAGGTCAAGGCTGCCCTTTACGAAAGACCACATCATCATGACCGTCGGCGCTGCAGGGGGCATCAACGTCGCGCTGAAGGCCCTTCTTGATCCCGGCAACGAGGTGATCGTTCCTAATCCGTATTTTGTGGAATTCAGGTTCTATATAGAAAATCACGGGGGGTCAATGAGGCTCGTTGACACTTTGGACGACTTTCACCTCGACATTGAAAAGATTGAAAAGGCGATCAACAGGAAGACAAAGGCGATCATCATCAATTCCCCGCACAATCCGACAGGCGTTGTCTATAACGAAGAGGAATTGAAGGCCCTTGCAGCGCTTCTCCGGGAACGGAGAGAAAAGGGGCAGAGGATATTCATCCTCGCCGACGAGGCATACAGGAAGATCATCTACAACGGCACCGTCCTGCCAGACCTTTTCAATATCTACGAAGACACGATCGTCATCACATGCCACTCAAAAGACCTCGCGCTTCCCGGGGAGCGGATAGGCCATATCGCCGCTTCGCCCCATATAAAGAATCTGAGGCCTCTTTTGGACGCCATGATATTCGCAAACAGGATACTCGGCTTCATCAATGCCCCGGCACTCATGCAGAGACTTGTTCAAAAGTTCCAGAGAAACAGCGTCGATATCATGGATTACCAGCGAAAAAGGGACGCCATCTACAGGATCCTTGTCGAATCCGGATTCAATGTGACAAAACCTCTCGGGGCATTCTACATATTCCCGCAATCGCCGGTGCCCGATGATATCCAGTTCGTGAGGGCCCTCCAGCAGCACCACATCCTGGCCGTGCCGGGAATAGGCTTCGGGAAGCCTGGTTATTTCCGGTTGGCCTATTGTGTTGAGATGGACGTGATCGAAAGGTCGGAAAGGTATTTCAGGGATATAATACCGGCTGCACGATAACGCCTGTTGCCTGTTCCGCGCTGCCGGTTAGAGAAACCTCAGGATGGCGGCAGTATCGATATTCTTCTCAAATGCATCGGCAAGGCGTTCCCTGTCCATCGCTTTTTCCGCGACGCCCGCCAAATGTGGAAAAACGCCGAGAAATGGGGCGCAGAGATACCGCTTCAGCACGCCCGGATTTGTCTGTGAGGCAATATCGGCCTCACTGCCTGCATCATTCAGGATTACGCCGGCGATGTCTATGCCCTTCGACTGCAGAAAGCGGCTCGTCAGGAGGGTGTGGTTTATCGTCCCGAGGCCAGGCCTCGACACGATGATGGTCGGCGCATTCCACCGGCTGATAAGGTCAGCATAAAAGAAGTCTTTTTTAATAGGCACCAAAACTCCGCCGGCGCCTTCAATCACAACAACATCGTGCATTTTCGAGAAACCCCGGTATATTCTGTCAATGCTATCGATGTCGATCGCGCGACCTTCCAGTTCTGCGGCAACTTCTGGCGCAAGGGGCGCTTCAAAGGCGTAAGGGGTTATTTTTTTCAGGCTGTCGGCGCTTCCTGACGCCTCTCTCAATAAGACCGAGTCCCGCGGCCCTGCGCCCTGTTCCCCTTTTGTCAACCCACTTTCAAAAGGCTTCATAACGCCAACATTCATGCCCCTCCGCAACGAGAGGAAGGCGCACAATCCCATTGATACAACCGTTTTGCCGATTCCCGTATCTGTTCCGGTTATAAAAAGGGGTTTCACCATCTCACAACTGTAGAGAGGAGGATCGCAATGCTTATAAAAAGGCAACCGCAGATTATCGCAAGGCCCGTATTCCCCTCTTCTGATATCTTTTTCTCAAAATCGGTGGAAAATGCAGCGCCGACGATCTTCAACATCACCAGCACAATAACCATATACACGGCTGAATAGATGCACATCTCTATTACACTGCCGAGAATTTTCCACATGGCCGGCCCTAATTAGAAAGGTAGTATACGAGATTGTCAAGGGCAGACGTGAAGAAGAGATTGCGAAGCTTCACGTTTTCAGGGGTTCTGACGGGCGAAGGTGAAAGATTAAGGATGCCCTTGATGTTTGCATCAACAAGCCAATCCGCTACTTTTTGCGCCTCCTGGGGGGGCGTTGTAATAATCCCTATCTCTATGTTTCTTGCCTTTACTACCTCTTTTAACCTTTCGACATGGAGAATTTCAACGGGCCTCCCTACCCTTTCAGATATATGACCTATGACTCTTTCGGGCTGGACATCAAAGGCAGCCACTATCTTGTAATTCTGTTTCAGGAAATCCTTATAAACGAGCAGGGCGCTCCCCATGTTCCCGATGCCGACTACAGCAATTCTCCACTCCCTGTTGATCCCGAGTATCTCTTTGATATTTCTCTTCAGCTCTTTCACATTGTAGCCCATGCCCCTGATGCCGAATTCGCCGAAATAGGCAAAATCTTTCCTGACCTGTGCAGCATTGACATTACAGATATTCGCTATAAGCGCGCTCGATGCAACCCGCTCGTTCTTTGTTTCCAGATCTCCCAGGCATTTCAGATAATTTGAGAGGCGCCTTATGGTAGCTTCGGGGATCTTTGTATATTTCGCCATTTTTCTATTCCTTTTGAAGATTTTCTCTTTATTTATCATATATGTAACAATTAAAAGGGGCTTTTGCAAGAGAAATTATTATCAAGGATATCGCGGTGTTTTACAAGTTTTTACCGGAAATAGAACTATCAAGAGAAAAAATTAACAAGCTATCATAAACCAAGCACGAAATCCGAATATCTAAATCCCGAACAATATCTAAACTCAAATATCAAATATTTTAAGTGAATCCAT
>Ga0116142_10000878_pt1 | contig 38365 bp, 35 predicted proteins | sample AD_UKC033_MetaG_FD_89785 | JGI IMG/M metagenome (GOLD analysis project Ga0116142, IMG submission 89785) | Active sludge microbial communities of municipal wastewater-treating anaerobic digesters from USA - AD_UKC033_MetaG | ecosystem: Engineered > Bioreactor > Anaerobic > Digestate | place: USA... | reverse complement strand
TCGCCATCCAGCGACAACGGCAGGCCGACGACCAGCAGGGCGGGCTGCCACTCCGTGATAAGCCGGGCAATCGCCGCGAAGCGCGCCTCGTTCGCCTCGGCCTCGATGGTGGTCAGGGCCCTGGCCCGCCCGAGCAGACGCTCGCCCACGGCGACACCAATGCGCTTCAAGCCGAAATCGAATGCCAGAACGGTAGTGCCGTCGGCAGGCCGGGAAGGAGGAAGGGAAGGAGATGAAACCATCAAAGACAGCATTGTACGCCTGAATGCCGTCGGCCTCATCATCCCTTCAGGCATGCCCCGCTACGTCGGAGAGGTTGGCCAGGTCGAAACCGAGCAGCTGCATCGCGGCAGGCAGGCGCTCTTCCGGCGGTAGGCCGAAGATGATCTGGGCGTCGGCGGCCACCGTCAGCCAGGCGTTCTGGGTCAGCTCGTACTCGAGCTGGCCGGCCGCCCAGCCGGCGTAGCCGAGGGAAACCATGAACTGCTCGGGCTCGCCGGCGCTACCGACCGACTGCAATATGTCGCGGGAGCTGGTCAGTCCGAGTTCGTCCTTGACCGGCAGCGTCGCCTGCCAGTTGCCGACAGGCCGATGTAGCACGAAACCCCGATCGGTCTGCACGGGCCCGCCAAACATGACTGGCAGGCTGGCGAAGCGCCTGGCTTCGAGGGGAATGTCGATCCGCTCGAAAAGCGCCTCGAGGGTCATGTCGAGCGGGCGGTTGATGACGATGCCGAGGGCGCCCTGATCGTTGTGCTCGCAGATGTAGGTCAGGGTGCGGGCAAAGTTCGGGTCGACCATGGCGGGCATGGCGATCAGGAAGTGATGTGTGAGGTTGACGTCTTGCTGGACCACGTCGGCATTGTAATCCCGCCTGGGCCGGCGTGGATCAGACCGCGCTGGTTGTCCTCTGGCGCGCATAGCCGGCGATCAGGCCGAGGAGCTCTTCTTCCTGATAGGGCTTGCCGAGGTAGTGGTTGACGCCGATTTCCTTGGCGTAGTTGCGATGCTTGTCCGCCGTGCGGGAGGTGATCATGATAATCGGGACATTCTTCAAGCGGGCGTCTCCGCGGACGTTGCGGGTGAGGTCGAATCCGTCCATGCGGGGCATCTCGATGTCGACCAGCATGACGTCGGGCACGACGTCGAGCAACTGCTCGAGGGCATCGACGCCATCCTTGGCGGTAAGGACGTGGTAGCCCTCGCGCGACAGAAGGCGTCCGGCGATCTTGCGTACGGTCAGGGAGTCGTCCACGACCATCACGGTCGGCAGGCGTGGTGTGGCGGGCGCCTCGGCCGCCGGCGCGGCCGGCATTTCCGCCGCCTGGGCAACCACTTTGAAATCGCGGCTGGCGAGGGCGATGGGGTTGAGGATCAGCACCACCTCGCCATCGCCCAGCACGGTGGCCCCGGCGATGCCGATCACCCGGGCCAGCTGGGGCCCGATATTCTTGATGACGACTTCCTGGTTGCCGCGCAGCTCGTCCACCTGGACGGAAACGCGCTGGGCGCCGGCCCGCAGCAGAAGCAGGGAATAACGGCGCCGCTGTTCCGGCAGGGTATAGACATCGCCCAGCAGGCGCGGCAGGAAATAATACGGGTAGCGGTTGCCCAGCCACTCGGCCGTGCCGTCTGCACGAATCCTGTCGACCGCCGCCTCCTTGAGTTCCATGACCTGCTCCACCATCACGGAGGGAATGGCGTAGGTCCGTCCGCCGACCCGCACCAGCAGGGCCTGCGCCACCGCCAATGTCAGCGGCAGGTAAATCCGGAAGCGGGCGCCTTTGCCTGCCGTGGAGGTCACCTCGACGCGCCCGCCCAACTGGGCCGTTTCCGCCTTGACAACGTCCATGCCGACGCCTCGACCGGCAATCTCGGTGAGTTCCTTGGCGGTCGAGAAGCCTGGTTGGAAAATCAGCTCCGCGAGGGCCGTTTCCTCCGGATGCAGATCCGGTGCGAGCAGTCCCTGCTCAATGGCCTTGTGGCGAATGCGCTCGAAATCCAGCCCGGCGCCGTCGTCGACCATGTCGATCACGATCTCGTTGCCCTCTTGTGACAGCGTCAGGCCGATTTCCCCGATTTCCGGCTTGCCGGCCGCCTGGCGCTGAGGCCCCTCCTCGAGGCCGTGCGTGATGGCATTGCGCAGGAGGTGCTCGATCGGGCCGGTCATTTTCTCCAGCACGGAACGATCGAGTTCCACCTGGCCGCCGCGGATGTCGAGGTTGGCTTTCTTGCCCAGCTCCTTGGCCGTCTGCCGCACGACCCGGTACAGCCGGTCGGCCACCGAATTGAAGGGAATCATGCGCACGCCCATCAGCGCCTGCGAGAGTTCTCGGTTCTGCCTTGCCTGGCTGGCGATGGCGGCATCGGCATGGTCGAGATTGCGCAGAAGGGCATGCTGAACCGTGGTCACGTCGTTCACGCTCTCGGCCATCATGCGGGTGATTTCCTGGAAGCGCGTAAAACGGTCGAACTCGAGGGGATCGAATTCGGCGTGCGCCTCGTGGGCCAGGGCCATGCGCGACTGCATCTGGGATTCGGCCTGTATCTCGATCTCCCGCAGTTGTCCGCGCAGACGGATTACGTTCTCGGTCAGATCGAGCAAGGATCCGCGCAAGGCGCGCATCTCGCCCTCGATGCGCGAACGCGAAATCGACATTTCGCCGGCTTCGTTGACCAGGCGATCGACCAGGTCCGCGCGCACCCGCAGCATGGCGCGCACCGCCGCGGCTTCGGCTTCGAATTCCTCGGCCGGCATGCGCGCAGGCTGGGGCGCCGCCGCAACGCCACTGGGTACGGCCTGTTCCTCGGCGGGTTCCTCCACCACACCGGCCGCCCGCTTTTGCAGGCCGTCGAGCAGGAAAGTGGCGCGGTCGAATGAAGTATCGAGCTCATCCAGGAATTGCGGCGTGATGGCCTGCGTCGAGAGCGCGTTCTCCAGGCGCGTTTCCATGCTGTGCACCAGTTCGCCCATCCCCATGGCGCCCGCCATGCGGGCGCTGCCCTTGAGGGTATGCAGCAGCCGGGCCAAGGTGCTCGCCGCTTCCGCGTCCTGGAGGTTGGCATGCCAGTTGCGCAACTCGATGCCGATCTCGCGGATCAGATCCACCGCCTCTTCCAGGAAAATCGGCAGCAGTTGTTCGTCCAGATCGTCCTGTAGGCGCAGCTTGCGCCGTTCGGCACCGGCTTCCGCTGCTTCGGCCGTTTCGGAGACGATTGCTGCCGGAACAGGAGCCGGCACAGGTTCAGCCGCTGGCGCTGGCTGGCGCGTCTCGGGGGCGGCAGTTGCTTCGTCTTCGATGGTGGGAGCAGCTTCGAATTCCGGCAAAACCGATTCTTCGATCAGCGCTGCTTCGGCAGGCGCTTCGAGCAGTCCCGTCTCCGCTGCTGCGGCTTTCTCGAGGGGCACTTCCAGCACGATTTCTTCTTCCGCAGCCGGTGCAAGCGCCGTTTCGGGGGGCGGCACCACGCTCAGTTCGAAAGTGGCGGGTGGCGTCGTTCTCGCCACCTCATCGAGCTCCGCCGCCAAGCCGTCCGCCCCATGCGGCACCCGCTGTTCGGAAATCGAGGCAAGCATGGCGTCCAGCGTCGAAATGGCCGTGCCGAGCAGCCCGATCTGACCGCTGTTGCAGGTCTGGCTGCCTCGCGCCAGGCGCAGTAGGGCATGCTCGAGCGATGAAGCCAGGCGGCTGACCGGATCGATGCCGACGGTTCCCGAAATGCCGGCCAGCGTATGTGCGGCACGCACCATCGCCTCGGGCGGCACCTGGGGCGTCAGCTTGAGTGCGTTCAAGTCAAGACGCAGCACCGCCAAATGGCCGCGCGACTCGCCCACGTACATGTCGTAGAGCGAACGGGAGATGAGCAAATCGCCGAGGCTTACGGAATCGTCGGCCGGTGGCATCTCGATGACTTCTTCGACCAGAGGCGGCGCCTCGGTCAGTTCGGGAAGCACGATCTCGCCCCCCGCTTCCGCCGCGGCCGGCTCAGCGGCGATCTCTTCAATCTCGAGTGCTTCCGGCCCGAGTGCCGGGCCGGCTTCCCCGGCAGTTTCGGTCACGGCACCGAGGATGTCTTCACCGACCTTGACCCGCCCGGCCATGGCCATCAGGCCATCGGCATCTTTGTGCGTGCCGCCACCGGCCTCCAGCTGGGCTACCCAGGCCCCGAACAGGGCATGCGCCTCCTCGATCAGACGGTAAAGCGAGGGGGTCGCATCCTGCTCGGACTGCAGCCACTTGTTCATGACCTGTTCGATCGCCCAGGCGGTTTCGCCCAGATCGGTGAGGCCGACCATGCGGCCGCTTCCCTTCAGGATGTGGAAGCCGCGCCGGATGGTCGTCAGGTATTCGTGGTTGTGGGGTTCGCCGCGGGACAGATCCAGATTCTCGCCAATGGTGCCCAGCACCTCATGCGCCTCTTCGAGAAAGATGGCCAGCAGCTCGGCGTCGATTTCCTCGCTGGGCGCCTCCGCCAGGCGCAGGGTTTCAGCCGAGGGTGCCGCCACTTCCACGGGCGCCGCCGGGGTGACGCGGGCGATGGCCTCTTCGACCTGCCCAGCCATGGCTTCAGCCGGCGCGCCGGCAAGTGCCGCCAGCGCCGCCTTGGCTTCTTCTTCGAGCTTGGCATCGGCGACGAGGCTGGCATCCTGGCGTATGGTTTCGAGGTGCTGCTTGAGATCCTCGCGCACGCTCTCGTCCTGGGGCTTGTCGCGCAAGGCCTCTGCCAGCGCCTGCGCTTCCCGTTTCTGCTGCTCCAGTTCCTCTTCGACGGAGGGAGCAGGCGTTTCCGCAACCTCCTCTTCTGCCGGGAGGATCTTGGGATGGGCAGGCTTGAGGATTTCATCCAGGTCGGCCGGCCCATGCTGGAGGGCCTCGACGAAAAAGCCCAGGCCGGACAGGCTGTGTGCCACTTGCTCGAATTCCTGCTGCGGCGGCAGGGCGTCGGGGTTGGCGAATTCCTTGATGCGGGCTTCGCAATCGCGCAGCAAGGCCACGGCCTTGTCCTGGCCCAGGATGATCAGGGCGCCCTCGACCTGATTCAGCGGACCGGCCAGGGCAGCCAGCTCTTCGCGGTGGCTTGTATCGCGGAAGAAGGCGTCGAGCGACTGCTCGATCTGTGCCAGATTGGCAAGGATTTCCCGCGCCACCTGGCTCATCATCAGGCGTTCCTGCGCGCGCCGGGACATTTCATCGAGGAGTGGCGCCGATAGATCGGCCAGGGTCTCGCCGCGCATCAAGCCGGCCAGCCGTTGAGTAACGGTTTCCACCTGCTGCGGAAAATCCGTGCCCAGTTGTTCGTAGTTCTCCAGCGCATTTTCGGCCAGCAACAGGGCCGTGGCGACTTCCATGGCCGTGGCGTCGTTCTGCCTGAGGGGATCCTTGCGCAGCCAGTGGGCGGCTTCGGCAATGCCGGCTACCAGGCGGGCAAGGTGATCGTTGATCAGTCCGCCACCCTTGCTGGCCAGCGTGACGGTACTGTCATGGAACTGCGGCAGAGCCACGGCTGCACCGGCACAGAATTTGTTCCAGGCCTCCTTGGCCGCGACGAGGGCATCGCGCATGGCCCGCAGCACGGGCCTGAGGGGCTCGATGTCCTCGCTGCGCGAGGGCACCAGCGCTCCGAGCTGGTAGGTTTCCTTGACCTGCTGCACCTGCGCGCCGCCGCCATTGGCGACGGCGACGAAGTACAGGGCATCGCGCATCAGGCGCTCCGCCACCGTCTTGGAGCCTTCCAGCAGCCGGCGCATCTGCAAGTCGATGCGGGCACACAGTTTCTTGACCTGAAAATCGACCGGCACCTGCCGCGCCGCCAGGGCGTCGAACAGCGCGATGGTGATCCACCAGAAGGCCCGCGCGGCGGGAAGGGCCTGCGTGGCCTCGATGGCAGCCACGGCCTCACGCATCTCGGTGATGCCGGCGACATCGTCGGCATCGCGCAGCCAGCGCAGAAAGCCGCGCTCGAAGCGCGCGCGCTCGGCTTTCAGGCGGCGCGCCGTATCGGCTGCGGACAGCTGCGAAGGCTCCTCCACCCGCCTCGGGGGGCGCAGGGAAATATCCGGGAAGAACAGATCGCTTGAGGCGACGCGCTCCACGCCCCGCGCCGCCAGCAGGTCGCGATAGGCCGGAAGAAGCCTGAGCGGCTGATTCGACATGCCGCCTGCCACCTCGTCGAGATAATGACGAATCGCCGTAATCGCCCGCTGCGCCAGCTCGCCCGACAAGGCCGTGGCCGGAACCGATCCGCCCTCGATGTCGTCCAGCAACTGTTCGATGGCTTCGGAGAATTGCGTGACGCCGTCCAGGCCGACGATGGACAGGGCGCCATGGGCCTGGTGAAGATGCGTGCGGGCGAACTTGAGCTGGGCGGAATCAGCGGGGTTCTCGACGAACTTGCCGAGTGCCTCGTGGGCACGCCCCAGGGCAAGGTCGATCTCGCCCTTGACCCAGGAGAGCGGACCGAGATCGAGATCGGTGGTAGCAGCCATTGCGTCGCCCGCGCTTCGTTCGCCTAGACCTTGAAGCCCGACACCGAGCCCTTCAGTTCGACGGCGAGTTCGGCGAGCTGGCCGATCGATACCGCGGTCTGCTTGGTGCCGATGGTCGTTTGCTCAGTCACCTGCAAAATACCCTGCATGTTCTGCGCCACGCGCGTGGCGTTTTCCGCCTGTTGCTGGGTGGCGGAGGAGATCGATTCGATCAGCGAGGCCAGGTTGGTCGACACCGAGGAGATTTCCTGCAGCGCCTGGCCGGCGGCGTCGGACAGCTTGGCTCCTTCCACCACGCCCCGCGTCGAGTTTTCCATGGCGGAGACGGCGTCCTGCGTGTCGGTCTGAATCGTCTTCACGATCGCCGCGATCTGCTTCGTCGCTTCGCCGGAGCGTTCGGCCAGCCGCTGCACTTCTTCCGCCACCACCGTGAAGCCGCGGCCCGCTTCGCCGGCGGAGGCCGCCTGGATGGCGGCGTTCAGCGCCAGCACGTTGGTCTGCTCGGTAATGTCCGAGATCAGTTCCACGATCTCGCCGATCTCCTGCGAGGATTCGCCCAGTCGCTTGATCCGCTTCGAGGTCTCCTGGATCTGGTCGCGGATCTCGTTCATGCCCTTGATGGAGTTTTCCACCGCCTCGGCGCCCTTCTGGGCGGCATCCAGCGACTGGCGCGCCACCTGGGCGGACTCCATGGCCTCGTTCGAGACCTGGTTCATCGATTTCGCCATGCCGAGCACGTTGTCGCCGGCCTGCTTGATCTCGCGCGACTGGCGCTCGGTGGCCACCAGCAGCTCGTTGGAAGTCTTCTGGGCAGCCTCGGAAGCGGCGGCCACGCGGCTGGCGGCGTCGTTGATGCGCCGCACCAGCACGCCAAGTTCCTCGATCGTGTAGTTTACCGAGTCGGCGATGGCGCCCGTGATGTCCTCGGTCACCGTGGCGCGCACCGTCAGGTCGCCGTCGGCCAGGTCGCCCATCTCGTTCATCAGCCGCAGAATGGCTTCCTGGCTGGCGTTCTTGGCGGTTTCGGCCTCGTGCCGCTGGCGTTCGGCCTGCTCCCGTCGCGTGGCGGAATCGTCGTTGAAGACCTTCGCCATCAGGGCCAGGGTAGCGATGGCAAAAAACGCAAAAAAGGAGATGACCCAGGTATTGGTGGCACGACCGGCGATTTCCGCGGCGTAGGCATTGGACAGGTCGGTCGCCGCCTTGAGCAGCGTGCCGCTGTCGCGGAAGATGCGGCTGCCCGCCTGCTTGGCCTGCACCAGGCGCTGCATGTTGCCCAGAATGCCGGCGACGGCCTCCTGGTATTCCTTGAACGCGCCATCCAGTTCGGCCAGTTTCTCCCGCGTCTCGGCGTCGCCGGCGGGATTGATGCGCATGGTCTCGGAGCCTTTGGTCAGGGCCGCCAGCACGTCACGGAAGGTGTTGGTGTCCTTGCCCAGCAGGAAGGCCACTTCCGGATCAATGGCATCGGCGACCAGCAGGGCGTTGGCGTTCTTGGCCAGGCGCTGGGTCAGCATCACCAACTGGTTGGCGGCGGCGATTTCCCGCGCTGATGCGCCGATCTGCAGCTTGAGGGCGGCGACCTGCTCGGCCAACTCCAGCAGTTGCGGGTTCCTGGCATTGATGGTCGCCACCGACTTGCCGAGCTGCTGCAGGTTCTTCTCCTGCTCCAGCACCTGGGCGGCGTTGGTTTCCGTTTTTTCCCACTCGGCGATCAGCGCCTGCAAGGCGGGCTGGGTGGTGTCCGGGCTGGGCGGAACGTTGATTTCGTCGATGGTGCCGCCCTGCGTCACGCGCTCCAGCAGGAGGGCGAAGTTGGTCCGGTTGTCCTTCAGTTCGACGAAGGCGGCGGCGTTGCCCTGCAGCGCCAGCTGGGCGGACTTGGCGATGGCCTGCGAGAGCATGCGCATCTGGCCTGCCGCCGACGTGTAGGCGGCGCCATGGGTGGCGGTGCGGCTGTCCATCCAGGCCGCCACGGCGACGACGAACATGAAGAACACGAACAGGCCGCCGAGCAGTTGCAGCTGGGTGCCGACCGGCTTGTCGCCGATGCCGGGCAGCTTGAAGCGGCCGCCGCGGACCGCCGCCTGCTGCAGGGTGTCTAGAATCGTGCTCTGCGTGGTCTCGGCGCTGGACTTGCTGCCGCCCATGCCGGGAATTTTCAATTTGAATGCCATGCTGGTGTCTCCGATGTTCAGCGTCTGGTTTCGACTTGCGCCGCCCTGCTCAAGACAGGCCGATTTCGAGGAAATCCGGCTGGCCGAGCAGATCCCTCAGTTTCAGCCGTTTCCACACATTGCCCTGCTGGTCCGCGTGCTGCTCGCCCACCCACGGCCGGGATTCGGCCTCGGCCGGGCGCAATTCCATCTCATCGAGGTTGCGCAGGCCCAGGGTCCGATTGACCAGCAGTGCGCTGTTGATGCCGAAGCGTCCGCCGACGATGAGCAGGCGGCTGTCGGCATTCTGCGGCGTCGCTTCCCCCCCCTGGAAGGCGGAGAAGTCGACCACGCTGTACAGTGTGCCGCGGATGTTGGCGATGCCGCAGAACCAGGGCTTGGTCAGCGGAACGGTCGTCAAAGGCGGCAGCGGCACGATCTCGCCCGAGTCGGACAGGTCCAGCAGCCAATAGTCCCGCCCCGCCCGCACGCCCAGCAGGGCCCGTGAGGTTTGGCCGGCCCGGGCGCTGGTGAGGCGCTGGACCAGGCTTTCCTGGAACTCACGCAGGCTGATCTTCTTCTTGGCCATCGGCGGCGGTCGTTCAGCCCAGGGCGGCAATCTTCTCCAGCAGCACTTTCGGGTCGATCGGCTTGACCAGGTAATCGTTGGCGCCCTGGCGCATGCCCCAGATCTTGTCCGTCTCCTGGCCCTTGCTGGTGCACATGACGACAGGGATATGCTTGGTCGCCTCTTCCCGCGTGATGGTGCGCGTGGCCTGGTAGCCGTTCATGCCGGGCATGACGACATCCATCAGGATGAGGTCGGGCATTTCGGATTTCGACTTGGCGATGGCCTCCTCCCCGCTCTCGGCGGTGACCACGACATAGCCGTTCTTCGCGAGCAGCTCGCTCAAGGCATGGCGCTCGGTCGGGGAATCGTCGACGATGAGAATTTTCTTGATGGGCATGGTGGTTACCTCGTTACGAATGCAATCGCTAGACCCGCTGCGGCACATGGTCCGCAACGGCTTTCAACAGGCTGTCCTTGGTGAAGGGCTTGGTCAAATACTCGTCCGAACCGACCATGCGGCCACGCGCCCGGTCGAACAAGCCGTCCTTGGACGACAGCATGATCACCGGCGTCACGCCGAAGCGCGGATTTTTCTTGATCAGGGCGCAGGTCTGATAGCCGTCGAGGCGCGGCATCATGATGTCGCAGAAGATGACGTCGGGGTGGTGGTCGGCGATCTTCGCCAGCGCATCGAAACCGTCTTCGGCCAGCACGACCTGGCAGCCGGCCTGCACCAGGAAAATTTCGGCGCTGCGGCGGATGGTGTTGCTGTCGTCGATCACCATCACCTTGACGCCGCTCAGATTGGCTGCTTCCCCCACGCTTCCTAGCCTCCTCTTGCAAGACCGCTGGATGTTTCGGATTTCAGCTCTAGGACTTCACGGTCAGGCGCTGTAACTATACCCTAAAAAACAGCGATTTCCATGCCAATTTTGACATGCTTGTTCAAATTTGGGGCGACGCCAAATCCTCCTTGCGTGCGCCGCATTCCGGACAAACCCGGTTCGGTCCAAGTTGTTCCCAACGGGTGCCGGGCGCGAAGACCGCTCCGGCCGTCATGCCGTCTTTCTCGGTTAGAATCGGCCCAGTCTACCTCATTCGCTTCCGGCCACGCCAGCCGCCATCCCGCCATGCCCCAAGACCTGCTGCCGCCCATCGTGATGGTGTTCGCCGCCTCCGACCCTTCGGGCGGCGCCGGCCTCCAGGCCGACATCATGACGCTGTCCAGCATGGGCTGCCATCCGCTCTCGGTGGTCACCGCGCTGACGGTGCAGGATTCGGCCGGTGTCGAGGATGTCCTGGCGATCGAGTCCGACTGGGTGGCCGACCAGGCGCGCGTCCTGCTCGAGGACATGTCGGTATCGGCCTTCAAGATCGGCATGCTCGGCAGCGTGGAGAATATCGCCGCGATTGCCGAGATTCTCTCCGACTACCCCGAAATTCCGCTCGTCCTCGATCCGGTGCTGGCCTCCGGCCGCGGCGACGAACTGGCCAGCGAGGACATGATCGCCGCCCTGCGCGAGCTGCTGCTGCCGCAGACCACCCTGATCACGCCGAACAGTTACGAGGCGCGCCGGCTGGCGCTCGGCGAGAGCGACGAAGAGGACGATCCCGCCCTGGCCGAATGCGCCCGGCGACTGGTCGGCGCTGGCGCCGAGTTCGTGCTGATCACCGGCACCCACGAACAAGGCGCCCAGGTCGTCAATTCCCTCTACGGGGAAAACGGCCTGATCCGCGCCGACGCCTGGGAGCGCCTGCCCGGCAGCTATCACGGCTCGGGCTGCACCCTGGCCTCGGCCATCGCCGCCAACCTGGCCAACGGCCTGGACATCGCCGAGGCCGTGCGCGATGCCCAGGACTACACCTGGCAGTCGCTCGCCAACGGCTTCCGGCCCGGCATGGGCCAGTATTTACCCGATCGCTTCTTCTGGGCGCGCGAGCCCGGGCCCGAGGATGAAACTTAGGGGCCTCTACGCCGTCACACCGGATATTGCCGATACGGCCGACCTGCTGCGCCGCGCCGGGCAGGCCCTCCTCGGCGGTGCCTGCCTGGTGCAATACCGCAACAAACCGGCCGGCGCCACGCTGCGGCGCGAGCAGGCCGCGGCCCTGCTTGCCCTCTGCCGCCGCCATGGTGTCCCGCTTGTCATCAACGACGATCTGTTGCTGGCGCTGGCCGTCGGCGCCGACGGCGCCCACCTCGGCCGCGAGGACGGCGACCTTGGCGCCGCCCGCGCCGCGCTCGGCCCGAACCGGCTGCTCGGCATCTCCTGCTACGACGAACTGGAGCGGGCACGGGAAGCGAAGCGCATCGGCGCCGACTACGTCGCCTTCGGCAGCTTCTTCGCCTCGTCCACCAAGCCGGCCGCCGTGCGTGCGCCGCTGACTTTGCCGGCCGCAGCCAAGGCCGAACTCGGCCTGCCGGTCTGCGCCATCGGCGGCATCTCCCTGCGCAACGCCCCGCAGCTGATCGCCGCCGGCGCCGACCTGCTGGCGGTGATTACCGACCTGTTCGAGGCGCCGGACATCCGCGCCCGGGCCGCATCCTATAACCAACTGTTTTCAGTGCGAGCCATATCATGAGCAAGAACGAGGAACTCTTCATCCGCGCCCAGAAAACCATCCCCGGCGGCGTCAATTCGCCGGTGCGCGCCTTCCGCTCGGTCGGCGGCACGCCGCGTTTCTTCACCCGCGGCGAGGGGGCATGCGTGTGGGACGCCGACGGCAAACGCTACATCGACTACGTCGGCTCCTGGGGTCCGCTGGTGCTCGGCCATGCCCATCCGGACGTGCTCCGGGCCGTACACGACGCCGTCTCGCGGGGACTGACTTTCGGCGCGCCGACCGAGGCCGAGGTGGAGATGGCCGAACTGCTGACGGCGCTCCTGCCCGGCCTCGACATGGTGCGCTTGGTCTCCTCCGGCACCGAGGCGACGATGAGCGCCATCCGCCTCGCCCGCGGCTTCACCGGGCGCGACGCCATCGTCAAGTTCGAGGGCTGCTACCACGGCCATGCCGACAGCCTGCTGGTGAAGGCCGGCTCGGGCGCGCTGACCTTCGGCAACCCTTCGTCGGGCGGCGTGCCGGCGGACTTCGCCAAACACACGCTGGTGCTCGACTACAACGACACGCAGCAGCTCGAGGACACCTTCGCCAGGGCCGGCGACCGGATCGCTGCGGTCATCGTCGAGCCGGTCGTCGGCAACATGAACCTGATTGCGCCGAAACCCGAGTTCCTCCAGGCCATGCGCCGGCTGTGCACGCAGCACGGCGCCGTGCTGATCTTCGACGAGGTGATGACCGGCTTCCGTGTCGGCCTCACCGGCGCGCAGGGCCATTACGGCATCCGTCCCGACCTCACCACGCTCGGCAAGGTCATCGGCGGCGGCATGCCGGTGGGCGCCTTCGGCGGCCGCCGCGACATCATGGAGAAGATTGCCCCGCTCGGCCCGGTGTACCAGGCCGGCACGCTGTCCGGCAGCCCGGTGGCGGTGGCGGCGGGCCTCGCCACCCTCAGGCTGGTCTCGCAGCCCGGCTTCTACGAGCAGCTCGCCGCCAAGACGCGGCGCCTGATGGACGGCCTGCAGGCGGAAGCGAAAACGCATGGCGTGACCTTCAGCGCCCAGGCGGTGGGCGGCATGTTCGGCCTGTATTTCCGCGCCACGCCGCCGGCGACCTATGCCGAGGTGATGGAATGCGACAAGGAGGCCTTCAACCGCTTCTTCCACGCCATGCTGGAAAAGGGCGTGTATTTCGCCCCCTCGGCCTTCGAGGCCGGCTTCGTCTCGGCGGCCCACGCGGAGGCCGATCTCGCCGCCACCCGCGCCGCCGCCGGGGAGGTCTTCTCAAGTTTTAGGTTGTGATGCCGAGACCGGCGGGTATAGGCTTGATTCGCGCCAAGGTGCGCACCATATTGGAAACATGAGAATCCTTGCCATGAAGACCGTCCCCGTCCTGCAACTCTCCGAGGCCAACCGCGAGGCGCTGCGACGGCATTTTCTGGCGCTGGCCCCGGAAGACCTGCGGCTGCGCTTCGAGCATGTCATCAGCGAGCTCACGCTGATGAAGTACGTCGACGCCATCGACTTCGACCGCGACGCGGTGTTCGGCGTCTTCGACGAGAATCTGGAACTGGCCGGGGTGGCGCACCTCGGCCTGCGCGGCGAGGTGGCCGAGTTCGGCGTCAGCGTCGCGCCCGGCCATCGCGGCGAAGGCGTCGGCACGGCGCTGTATCGGCGCGCCTACGAATATTGCCGCAACCACCGCATCCTGACCCTGTTCGTGCACTGCCTGCAGGAGAATGCGGCGATGATGCACATCGCCCGCAAGGCCGGCATGGAGATCGTGCTCGACTCGGCCGAGGTCGAGGCGCATCTGCGCGTGCCGCCCGGCGATCCGCTCAGCCTGACCGAGGAACTCATCGACGATCGCGTCGGCCTGTTCGACCTGGCGCTGAAATCGCAGTTTCTTGCCGCCCGCAGGTTCACCGAGGCCATGGCGAGCGCAGCCGAAACCCTGTCCCACCCGCTACAGCAGGAACAGGGTGGCCAGTCCGAGGAAGATAAAGAAGCCGCCTGAGTCCGTCACGGCGGTGATCATCACGCTGGAGCCGACCGCCGGGTCGTAGCCGAGGCGCTGGCGGATGAGCGGCACGGCGACGCCGACCACCGCCGCTACCATCAGATTCAGCATCATCGCCGCCGTCATCACCAGGCCCAGCGGCACGCTGCGATAGAGCCACCAGGCGACGAAGCCGAGCAGGCTGCCCCAGATCAGGCCGTTCACCATCGCCACGCCGATCTCCTTGCGCAGGAGCACGCGGGCGCTCTCCTGCTGCACTTGGCCGAGCGCCATGGCACGCACGATCATGGTGATGGTCTGGTTGCCCGAATTGCCGCCGATGCCGGCGACGATCGGCATCAGCGCCGCCAATGCCACCAGCTTCTCGATCGAGCCCTCGAAGGCGCCGATCACCCGCGAGGCGACGAAGGCGGTGACCAGGTTGATGGCCAGCCAGGCCCAGCGGTTCTTCACCGAGTCCCACACCGAGGCGAAGATGTCCTCGCCCTCGCGCAGACCGGCGCGGGAGAGCTGCTCGGTCTCGGTCGATTCGCGGATGTAGTCCACCACCGCGTTCACCGTCACCCGGCCGACCAGCTTGCGCTCCTTGTCCGCCACCGGCGCCGAGACCAGATCGTAGCGCTCGAAGGCCTGCGCCGCCGTCTGCGCCTTCTCGTCCGGCTCCAGGGTGAGCGGCTCGGCCACCATGATGTTCGACACCATCTCGTCGGGGTCGGTGACGAGCAGCAGGTTCAGGGGCAGCACGCCCTGCAGGCGCTCCTCGCGGTCGACGACGAACAGCTGGTCGGTGTGGTCGGGCAGCTCGTTGAAACGGCGCAGGTAGCGCAGCACCGCCTCCAGGCTGACGTCCTCGCGCACCGTCACCGCCTCGAAGTCCATCAGGGCGCCGACCGAGTCCTCGTCGTAGGACATCGCCGCGCGCAGCTGTTCGCGCTCCTCCACCGAGAGGGCGCGGAAGACGTCCTGCATGACCTCGCTGGGCAGGTCCGGCGCCAGGTCGGCGATCTCGTCGGTGTCGAGCTGCTCGGTGGCGGCGACCAGCTCGTGCGAGTCCATCGCCTCGATGAGGGTCTCGCGAACCGCATCCGAGACCTCCAGCAGGATCTCGCCGTCGCGGTCGGCCTTGACCAGGTCCCAGACGAAGAGGCGCTCGTCGAGCGGCAGCGCCTCGAGGATGTAGGCGATGTCGGCCGGGTGCAGCCGGTCGAGCTTGCGGCGCAGCTCGGCGATGTGCTGCTTGTGCACGATCTCCTCGACCTGTTCGTGACGCGGCATCTCCTGGCGATGCACCAGGCCCTCGACGACGCGATGGCGCGCCAGCAGCTCCTGCACTTCGCGCAGGTCCTGCTGGACGTCTTCGCTCTGGCGGAGATCCTCGATGTCGGACATGGCACCACGGTTGAAAAGGGCGCCGCCGGCCGTGAGGGCGCGGCGGATGGCGGATTGTAAGGAATTTGATCGCGCGACGCGATCAAAAATTACGGGATATCGGCCGCGTTCATGCGCCCGAGGATGACCTGGCTGCGGGCGGCCAGGTAGGGCGAGTTGGGCAGGCGGCCGAACTTGCGCGGATTGGGCAGCAGTACCGCCAGGCGGGCCGCCTGCTCGGCGGTGAGCTGGGCGGCGGACACGCCGTAGTAGTGGCGGGCGGCGGCCTCGGCGCCGAAGACGCCGTTGCCCCATTCGACCGCGTTGAGGTAGATCTCGAGGATGCGCCGCTTGTCCAGCACCGCCTCCAGCATGAGGGTGATGACCGCCTCCTGCGCCTTGCGCCAGGGCGTCTTCGAGGCGGAGAGGAACAGGTTCTTCGCCAGCTGCTGGGAGATGGTCGAGCCGCCGGCGACGATTTTTCCCTTCTTCTGGTTCTTTTCCAGCGCCTTCTGGATGCCCTCCCAGTCGAAGCCTTCGTGCTCGGAGAACTTGGCGTCCTCGGCGGCGATCACCGCGCGCTTGAGGTGATTCGAGATGCGCGCGTAGGGCACCCATTCCTTCTTCAGTTCGGCGCGCGCATCCTTCTCGCGCAGTTCGTCGAGGCGCAGCGACATGAAGCTGGTGGTCGACGGATTGGCGAACTTCCACCACACCACCCAGCCGAGATACCAGCCCTGCCAGGCCAGCAGCAGGAGGACGAGGACGGCCAGTCCGCGCCGGCTCCAGCGCCAGAACGACTTCAGCGATTTCATGCGCTACGCAGCTGGGCCAGCACCGGCGCGGTCGGCGGACGCACGCCGCGCCAGAGGAAGAAGGATTCCGCCGCCTGCTCGACCAGCATGCCGAGACCATCGGCCAGCCGCGCCGCGCCCTGCGCCCGCGCCGCCGCCAGAAAAGGCGTCTCGCGGCCATACAGCATGTCGTAGGCGAGGCTGCCCGGCGCATACAGCCCCTCCGGCAGCGGCGGCGCCTCGCCGGCCAGGCTGGCGGCGGTGGCGTTGACGACGAGATCGAACTGCCGGCCGGCCAGCGCCGCGAAGCCGCCCGACTCGAGCCGGCAGGCGCCGGCCCGCCCGGCGAAGGCCGCACGCAGCTCATGCGCCTTGCCGGGGGTGCGGTTGGCGAGGTACAGCGCCGCCGGCTGCTGCTCCAACAGGGGCAGCAGCACGCCGCGCGCCGCGCCGCCGGCGCCGAGCAGGAGGAGGCGCTTGCCGGCAATTTCAAAGCCGAGGTTGCGCGTCAGGTCGGCGACGAGGCCGGCGCCGTCGGTGTTGTCGCCGTGGATGCCGGCGGGCGAAAAGACCAGGGTATTCACCGCCTTCGCCGCCTCGGCCCGCGGCGAGCGCGCATCGGCCAGGGCATACGCCTCCAGCTTGAAGGGCACGGTGACGTTCATGCCGCGGCCCCCCGCCGCGATGAAGGCGCGCACGGCGTCCGCGAAACCGTCGAGCGGCGCCAGGATCGCCTCGTAGCTCAGATCCTGCAAAGTCAGTCTGGCGAAGACGGCGTGGATCTGCGGCGACTTCGAGTGCGCGACGGGATGGCCGACGACGGCGTACTTGTCGGTCATTCCGAGCGCAGCAGGTCGGCCCGCGTGAACACCCAGGTGCGGGCGAAGGCGACGATGTCGGTCTGGCGCTTCAGCTCGGCGGAGAAGTTGCCGAAGGGCGCGGCCATGCGCACGATGCGCAGCGCCGCCTCGTCGAGGACCTTGTGCCCCGAGGAGCGCTGCACCTCGACGCGCTCGAGGCTGCCGTCGGCCTTGATCTCGACATACAGCAGCAGGTTGCCGTAGAGCCGGCCCTTGGCCGCCTCGGGATAGTTGAGGTTGCCGATGCGCTCGACCTTCTGGCGCCAGTCCTCCAGGTATTGGGCGGCGGCATACTCCTCGGTGCGGGTGCCGATGAACTTCTTGCGCGGGCGCTTGTTGTATTCCTCGATCTGGCGTTCGATCTGCGCCTCCATGCGGGCGATGGCCAGCGCGCTCTGCGCCAGATCGGCGCCGCGCACGCTGGCCTGCTCGGGCTGGTTCTCGCTCGACTTCGTCTCGGCCTGGATGGCTTTGCGGCCCTTCGCCTGGGTCAGCAGCTTCTGCTGCTGGGTTTCGAGTTCCTGCACGCGGCGCTGCGCCTCCAGCAGGCTGTCGCCGGGCTGCACCTGCGCCGATGCCGGCAAGGGCGTCTTGGCACGGCGGTTCTCGTCGGTATTGCCGCCGCCGTCGAGATTGGCCTGGGCGCGCGCCTGGGCATTCACCGGCTTGCGCGCGCTCTTGGCGTTGACCAGCACGACCTCGAGCGTCTCCTTCGCCACGCGCTCGAGCCTGTCCGGCAGCTTGAAATGAATGGAGAGGAGAACGGCGTGGAAGGCCAGCGAGACAATCAGTGCCAGGGTGAAGCCGCGGCGGGAAGGCTCCATGCGGGAAAGCCAGCCCGGCCAGGCCAGTCTCATGGCCGGAGTTCGAGAAAGCGAAACAACACCGTGCTCGGGCATGGCCTCGGATTCTACTCCGGAATCGCCGCGTCTTCGACGCTTTCGCCGCTGTCGGGTTCGCCCAGTGTCGTCACGTAGCGACAATGCGCATCCGCCGACAGCAGGTCGATGCCGGAGATCGCCACACGGACCCGCGTGCGCGGATCGCAATCCGGCAGCGAGGGGCAGCGCAGGGTGAGCGGCAGGCGCTCCAGGCGCACCAGGCTCTCGCGTACGACGCGCGCCTCGGTTTCCGCGACACCCTCCTGCAGCAGCCAGCGCAGGCACCAGTAGCGTTCCATGCCGCGCTGGAACTCGGCATAGGCGGCGTAGGTGAGCTCGAAGTCGCGCATGGCCGAAAGCAGCGCCTCGGCGCGGACGGAGAACGGCGGCGCCTCGCCGGACAGGTGCGCCAGCAGCTGCCACTGGTTGATGAGGTCCACGTAGCGCCGCAGGGGCGAACTGGACCACATGTAGCAATCCACGCCGAGGCCCTCGTGCGACAGCGCGGCGGTGGTCATGCGCACCTTGCCGCCATTCTGCACCCGGTAGATGGCCGCCACCTGCGCCTCGGCCAGCAGCTTGCCCCAGCTGGCGTTGGCGACGATCATCAGTTCGCTCACCAGCTTGTCGAGCGGCGAGCCGCGGCGACGCGCGACGATGTCGATGCGCCCCTCCGGCTCGGCCCAGTCGACGTGGAAGCCGTACTCGGTGTTGATCTGGTTGGTGGCGGGCTTGCCGCGGCCCGCCTCCATCACGCTGGCGAATTCCCAGAGCAGGATCAACTCGCGCCGGTAATCGAAATCCGCCCCGCCTTCGGCCAGCGTCCGTTCGTTGAAGAGCGGCTCGATGTCGTGGTGGCGCAGGTTGGCCGCCACCGGCACGCGCTCGGCCCGCGAACTCGCACCGCGAATGGCGTAGTCCGACCCCACCTCGAGATAGAGCGACAGCGCCGGGCAGTCGCGGCCGGCCGACAGCGTGAAGCGCTCGACCACCGCCTCCGGCAGCATGGTGATCTTGCGCCCGGGCATGTACACCGTGGACAGGCGGCCACGGGCGATCCCGTCCAGCACCGATTCCGGCCGGATGCCCAGCCCGGGCGCGGCGATGTGGATGCCGATGCGCCAGCCGCCGCCCTCGAGCGGCATCACCGAGAAGGCGTCGTCGATCTCCGTCGTTGCCGCGTCGTCGATGGAAAACGCCTGCACTTCCGCCCGCGGCAGGTCCTCCGGCGCCAGAGGCATCTCGAACGCGCCGAAGCCGGTGCCCTGCGGGAAGAATTCGTAGAGGAAGCGGTCGAGGTGGTAGTCGTGGCTGGAAGGCAGCGCCCCGCAGCGCGCCAGCAAATGGGCGGCGGGAAGGCCGGTCTCCTCGCAGGCCAGTTCCAGCGCCTTGGTCTCGAGACGGTTGCGGTCGGGCTTGTAGAGCAGCGGCTTGAGGATCGGCGCGAACTCGGCCGGCAGCGTGCCCGACCGGAGCTCGCCGGCCATGCGCTCGATGGCCAGCGCCTGCTGGCGCTTCTTTTCCAGGCCGGCCAGCGCCGCCTTGAGGATGTCCGGCGGCGCCTTGCGGAAGCGGCCCTTGCCCTTGCGATGGAAGTAGATCGGCGCGGCATGCAGCCGCAGCAGGATGGCCGCCGCCTCGACCGGCTGCGCGTCGCGGCCGAAATACTCGCGGGCCAGTTCCTCGAAGCCGAACTCGGCCTCGCCGCACGCTTCCCAGAGGAATTCCGCCTCGATGCCTTCCGATTCGCCTTCCGCGCGCTCGATCAGCTCGGCCGGCGCCGGAGCGGCGAAGCGCAGCAGCACGTTGGCGGCCTTCACCTTGACGCGCTTGCCGCTGCCGGTCTCGATCTGCAGCGAGGTCGTGTTGTCGGCGAGCACGGTGCCGGCCTTGAAGGCGCAGTCCTCTTCAAACAGGACATTCATCGGGAAGGAATACGGGTGGGATGGCGCGGAATTATACCCGTGCGGAGGCAATCAGCACTTCGCTCTGCGCCACGTAGCCCGCGCCCTGGCGGCAGGGCGCCAGCTCCTGCGCCACCTCCTCGCCCAGCAGCGCCAGCGTCGCCTCGGGCAGGCGCGACAGCCCCGCCGCCGCGCCGCCGGCCAGGTCGCGAAAAGCCTGCCAGTAGGCCTGGGGCGAATCGAAGGCGCAGCTGAGGACATGCACATGGACATCGACATCGGCGAAGCCGGCGGCTTCCAGCGTCCGCAGCAGCAGCGCGCGGTCGCCGAAGCGGAAGGGCGACAGGCGCTCGACCTTCGGCGGCGGCAGGATGCGGCGGATGCATTGCAGGGCGCAGGACACCAGCGGCGCGCGCGCCTCCTCGCCCCACACCGAGAAAACGGCTAGGCCGCCCGGCTTCGGCACGCGGCGCATTTCCGCCAGCGCCCGCGGCACGTCGGGGAAGAACATCAGGCCGAGGCCGCACAGCACGCGGTCGAAACTGCCGTCGGCAAAAGTCAGTCGCTCCGCATCGGCGGCGGCGAACTGCAGGTTGGCCTCGGCGGCGCGGCGCCGTCCTTCGGCCAGCGCCTGCTCGGCGATGTCGCTCGCCACCACCAGGCCGCCGGACAGCTGCCGCGCCGCCGCGCGCGCCAGCACGCCCGGACCGCTCGCCAGGTCGAGCACGGCCTGTCCGGACTTCAGGTCTGCCGCGCCGATCAGGGCGGCGTTGAGGCCGGTGCGCAGGGCGGCGCTCTCGGCGTAGCGCGCGGCGATCAGGTTGTAACCGGCGCGCTCCTCGCGCTTGAAGCGGGCGGGATCGAAGCTCATGTCGTCAGTCCGGCGAATTCGAGAACGGCGTCGAGATACGCATCCCAACGCGTGAAACTGTGGTCGCCGCCTTCCAGCACCACCTGCCGGGCGCCGGCGTATTTCACCACCGCCTGGCGGTAGTCGAGCACCTCGTCGCCGGTCTCGACGAGCAGCAGAAAATCCTGCGGGCGGGAGATGCGCGGCACTTCGATGGCGCGCAGCGCGGCGATGTATTCCGGCCGGAACTCGAAGGCCTCGCCGGTGTACAGGTTGGTCTGCGGCCCGACGAATTCGGCGAGCGAAAGATGTGCCACCACCGCCGGATTGACCAGCACTCCCTTCAGCCGGTGCTTCTCGGCGAGATGCGTCGCGTAATAGCCGCCGAGCGAACTGCCGACGACGGTGACCGGCGTGGCCGCCGCAGCGATCTGCCGCTCGGCGAGGGCGATGGCTTCGCTCGGCGAGGGCGGCAACTGCCCGCACCAGAACCGGTGGCCGAGGCCAAGCGCTTCCATGCGCGCCTTCAACCGCTGCGCCTTGTTCGATTGCGGCGAGGAGCAAAAGCCGTGGAGGTAAACGATCACGCCAGCCGCCCGGAATTCAAGGGTTGGTCCAGTTCACCGCGCCTGTATACGCCGTGCCGAGCACGACGAGGCCGAAGGCGATGCGGTACCAGGCAAAGAAGGTGAAATCGTGCGTGCTGATGTAGCGCAGCAGCCAGCGCACGCAGAGGAAGGCGGAAACGAAGGCGGAAACGAAGCCGACCGCCCACATGCCGAGGTCGTCGCCGTCGAGCAGGTGCCGCTCCTTCCAGAGCTGGTAGGCACTGGCGGCGAACAGCGTGGGGATGGCGAGGAAGAAGGAGAACTCGGTGGCCGCCTTGCGCGACAGGCCGAAGAGCAGCCCGCCGATGATGGTGGCGCCCGAGCGCGAGGTGCCCGGAATCAGGGCGAAGGCCTGGGCGAAGCCGAGCTTCAGCGCATCCTGCCAGGTCAGCTCGTCCACCGAATGGATGCGCACCACATGCTCGCGCCGCTCCGCCCAAAGGATGACGAAGGCGCCGGCGATGAAGGCCAGCGCCACCGGCACGGGCTGGAAAAGGTGCGCCTTGATCGCCTTGCCGAACAGCAGGCCGAGCACGGCCAGCGGCAGGAAGGCGATGGCGAGGTTGGCGACGAAGCGGCGCGCCGCCGCATCGCGGCCGAGGCCGGTGGCGACGGCGCCGAGCCTGGCCCGGTATTCCCAGCAGACGGCAAGGATGGCGCCGGTCTGGATGACGATCTCGAAGAGCTTGCCGCGCTCGTCGTTGAAGCCGAGCAGGTCGCCGGCGAGGATCAGGTGGCCGGTCGAGGAGACCGGCAGGAATTCGGTCAGGCCCTCGACGATGCCGAGGATGAGGGCGTGCAGCAGCAGGGTGAAATCCATAGCGCCCGGATGTTAGCATGAGGCTTGTCACACCCCGTCGCCGCAGGTGAAACATGAGCGTCGTCCTCCCGCAGGAACTGATCGAGCGGCTTGCCGCCGCCCGCCGCGTCGCCGTGCTCACCGGCGCCGGCATCTCGGCGGAATCCGGCATCCCGACGTTTCGCGACGCCCTCGCCGGACTGTGGGCCAACTACGACCCGCAGGAACTGGCCACGCCGGAGGGCTTCGCGCGCAATCCGAAGCTGGTGTGGGAATGGTATGCCGAGCGGCGCGCCCGCATCGCCGGCGTGCAGCCGAATCCCGGCCACCTCGCGCTGGCCGCGCTGGAGCGGCGCTTCGAGCAGTTCACCCTGGTGACGCAGAACATCGACAGCCTGCACCAGCGTGCCGGCTCGCACGCGGTGGTCGAGCTGCACGGCAACATCGCCCGGGTGAAATGCTCGGTCGAGGAAACCGTCGTCAGCGAATTCCACGCGGACGAATCGCCGCCGCGCTGCCCCTGCGGCGCCTTCCTGCGGCCCGACGTGGTGTGGTTCGGCGAGATGCTGCCGGCCGGCGCGCTGGCGCGGGCGGAAGCTGCGGCCGAACGCTGCGAGGTGTTTTTCAGCATCGGCACCTCGGCCGAGGTCTATCCCGCCGCCGACCTGCCGCTGCGCGCCCTTTCGGCCGGCGCCACCGTGGTGGAGATCAATCCGGAACGGACACCGCTGACGCGCCATGCGCACTTCGCGCTGCACGGCCCTGCGGGAAAGGTGCTGCCGGCACTGCTCGATAAGCTGTCGCTTATTTCTTGAACAGCCCCTTGAGCACGCCGCCGGCCTTCTCCTGCACCTTCTCCTTCACCTTCTCCTCGGCCTTGGCCTTGGCCGCTTCCGCCACCAGGCCGCCGAACTCGATGTTGTAGGCGAGCTTGTCGAAGGGGCCACTCACCCGCACCGGCACGGTGAGGCCCTTCAGGTGCTCGAGCTCCTTGCCACCCTGGCCGCCCGAGGTGTTCACCACGCTGGCCTTGGCCACGTAGTCCATGCGGTCCTCGCCGATGTTGATGTCGCCGGCGCCGCCCAGGCGGATGAAGGGCGACTTCATGCTCAGGTCGTCGTTGCGCGCCACGCCGTTGGCGATGCGGAAGGTGGCGGACAGCTCGGAGAAGTCGGTCTTCTCGGTCTGCTTGGCCTGCTGCATGGCGTCCTTGCGCGTCGTGAAGACGGCCTTGGTCTCGCGGAAGGTCTTCGCCAGGTTGATGCCCTTGATGGCGCCATCCTTCAGGTTCAGGCTGGCCGCGCCATTGAGGCCCTTCTTCATGGCCGTCACGGTGGTGCCGGCGGTCGCGACGTCCAGCGCGACGTTGCCGCGCCCTTCCAGCACGTCCTTGTCGAGGGCGTCCTTCATGAGCGGATTGATGTTGACGTTGGCAAGGTTCTGCTTCACCGCAACGTGGTTGTTGTTGGCGTTGACCGACAGCGCGCCGGCCAGGCTGCCGTCGTAAAGGTTGGCCGTCATCGGCGCGACGTCGAGCTTGCCGCCCGCCGCCTTCACTTCCAGCCGCACATTGCTGGCCTTGACGTTGGAGACCTGCAGCTGGCCGATCTTCACCGTGCCGCTGGCGTTGAGGCCCTTCAGCGCAGAGAAGTCGAACGGCTTTTCCGCCGCCGGCTTGTCCGCTTCCTTGCCTCCGGCTGCGGCGGGATTCGGCGGCAGGTACTTGTCCACATTCAGCTTGTCGATGTCGAGGTCGAAGCCCAGCGCCAGCGGGCTGAAGCGCGAGACGTTCACCTTGGCGGCGATCTTGCTCTCGTCGAACTGGGTGTTGGCGTGCACGGCCGCGGTCTGGCCGTCGATGTCGGCGCGCAGGCCGCCGGTCAGCGGCAACTTGACGCTCTTCATCGGCATCTGCGGATTCGCCACGTTCAGTTCGCCGCTGAAGGCCGGCAGCTCCACCGTCTGTTTCTCCAGGTTCGCCGCCAGGGCCGAGGCGAGGTTGCCCCTGACCGTCGTCTCGCCCTGCCGCGCATCCAGCTCGAGCGTCAGCTTGCCGGCCTGCAGGGACTGACTTTTGCCCTCGACGCCGGAGAGGGCGATCTTCGCGTCGATGGCGCGCTGGGCGCCGGTGAGCTTGAGCGCGGCGTTGACGGCCGCGCCGCTCGCCTTGTCCGCCGCCAGCGCCAGCTTCGGCGCCTCCAGCCGCAGCTCGAAGGCGTCGCCGCCTTCCTTGCCCTTCGCCGTCAGCAGCAACTGGTCGACGGCCACCTCGTTGGCGCCGGCAAGCTGCAGCGCGGCCGCGTTGAGCGCCAGTTCGAGCGCCTTCAGATCGGCGACGTCGCCGTTCAGGCGCAGGTCGAGCTTCGCGCCGCCGTAGCTTTTCTTGTCGAGGTCGTAGCGGTACTCGCCCTTCGCCGCCAGCTGCGCCGCCAGGCGCGGCTTGTTGCCCGCCAGCTTCGCCGACAGCTCGAACTTGTCACTGGCGGCGTTCGCCAGGCGGCCGGTCGTCAGGTCGAGGCCGGACAGCGTCACCTCCTGGCCGGCCTTCTCGTCACGCCAGGCCAGCTCGCCGTTGGCGAATTTCACGCCGGCAATGTCGAAGCGCGCCGGCGGCTCCTTCTCGTCCTTGGCCAGCAGGTCGTCGATGTTCATGCGGCCATCCTTGAAGCGCACCAGACGGGCCTTGACGCCGCCGAGCTCGACGGTGTCGACGACCACCTGCTTCGACAGCAGCGGCATCAGCCGCACCGAAACGCGGGCGCTGTCGACCGAGGCGAAGACCTGCTCGCTCTTGTGCTCCGAGAGCGTCGCCTTGCCCAGCTGCACGCCGACGGAAGGAAACAGGGACAGCGACAGATCGCCCTCGATCTTCAGGCTGCGGCTCTTTTTCTCCTGGACCAGTTGCGAGATTTCGCCCTTCCACTTGTTGGCATCGAAGGTGGCGACGATGAAGGCGGCCACGGCCCCCAGCAGAACGACCAGGCCGCCCAGCACGAAGGCGACGATTTTGACGGCTTTCATGGACCCTCCCGATCACCGAACGTAAATTTCAGATTCAGATTAGCAGAGAACCATCGCAAACGCATATTGCGCGCACGCGAAAATCCGGCAACACTTACGCCGGTTCGAACCGCACGAAAAGGAGCGCACATGAGCATCGTCAGCGAATTCAAGGAATTTGCCATGAAAGGCAACGTCGTCGACCTGGCGGTCGGCGTCGTCATCGGCGGCGCCTTCGGCAAGATCGTCGATTCCCTCGTCAAGGACGTCGTGATGCCGATGGTCGGGCGCCTGCTCGGCGGCGTCGACTTCAAGCACCTCTACATCAACCTCGGCAGCCAGGCCTTCGAGACGATGGAGGCCGCCGAGAAAGCCGGCGCCCCGCTGGTGAAATACGGCATCTTCATCAACACGGTGGTCGACTTCCTCATCATCGCCTTCGCCATCTTCATGGCCATCAAGGTGATGAACCGCCTCAAGCGCGCCGAGGAGGGGGCCCCGGGGCCGGCCGAGCCGGCGACGCGGGAATGCCCGCACTGCCTGTCGACCATCCCGCTGAAGGCGACGCGCTGCCCGCAGTGCACCTCCCAGCTGCAGCAGTAAGGAGCGGCCCGGCGGCCGGCGCCTGATCCGGCTTGTCGGAAAGCCAGTCCGGCTCAGACGGCGATGCCGGTCTTGCCCGCGTACATGCCTTCGATCAGGTCGGCGAACTGCCGATTGATACTGCGCCGCTTGACCTTCATGGTCGGCGTGACGTCGCCATCCTCCTCGAGCAGCTTCTTCGGCAGAATACAGAAGCGCTTGATCTGCTCGACGCGCGCCAGGTCGGCATTGGTTTTCCTGATCTCGTGCAACACCAGCTCCCGCACTGGTCGGGCCTCGGTGAGCGAGGCATAGGTGGTGTATTGCACCTTGTGCTCCTGGGCGAACTGAACCACGTTTTCCTCGTCCAGGACGATCAGCGCCGTGATGTAATTCCGCCCGTCGCCAATCAGGATCGCGTCGGTGATGTAAGGGCTGGTCTTCAGCTGGTTTTCGATCGGCTGCGGCGCGACGTTCTTGCCGCCGCTGGTGATCAGCAGGTCCTTTTTCCGGTCGGTGACATGCAGGAAGCCGCGCTCGTCGATGCGCCCGACGTCGCCGGAATGCAGCCAGCCGCCGGCCAGCGTCTCCTCGCTGGCCTCGAGGTTGCGGTAGTAGCCGATAAAGACATTCGGGCCGCGCACGAGAATTTCTCCGTCGTCGGCGATGCGCACGTCGACGCCGGGAATCGGCGGCCCGGAATTGGCCGGATCGATCAGATCGCCCTGGTGGCAGGCGGTCGGGCCGCTGCCTTCCGTCTGACCGTAGATCTGCCGCAGCGGCACGCCGATAGCATGGAAGAAACGCAGCACGTCGGGCGAAATCGCCGCGGCGCCGCTGACGGCGGTTGACAGGCGGTCGAAGCCGAGGCGTTTTCTCAGCTTGGCCAGCACCAGCAGGTTGGCCAGGGCGAAGCCCAGGCGCAGGGGCAGCGGCACCGGCCGGCCGGAATCCAGCCGCGCGCGGGCATGCGCGCGACCGACGGCATGGGCCGCGCCGAAAGCCAGCCGTTTGAACCAGTGCGCGTCCTTTATCCGCAGCAGTACCGTCGACTGGTATTTCTCCCAGATGCGCGGCACGGCGAACATCAGCGTCGGCGAAACTTCGACGATGTTCTGCGTGACGGCGTCGACGTTCTCGATGAAATGCACCCGGTAGCCCGCCGCCAGGGCCAGGTAGATGGAGATCATGCGTTCCGCGATGTGCGAAAGCGGCAAGAAGGACACCACCTCTTCGCCGCGGCCGGCGTCCACCTCCAGCACGCCGACCAGGCAGCGCGCGGTCCATACCAGGTTGCGGTGGCTCAGCATCGCCCCCTTGGGCGGACCGGTCGTGCCCGAGGTATAAATCAGGATGGCCAGGCCTTCCGGATCGAGGCGCGACAGCCGCTCGTCGAGCGCGCCCGGATGCGCCGTGCGCCAGGCCCGGCCGCGCCGCAGCAGCTCGCCCCAGGAAATCAGCATGGGATCGTCGAATTCGGCCAGGCCCTCCATGTCCATCACGACGATCCAGCGCAGATCCGGCAGCTCGCCGCGCACCACCAGGGCCTTGTCGAGCTGCTCCTCGTTCTCCACGATGAAGACCCGCGCCCCGCAATGGCCGAGGATGTAGCCGCATTCCGCCGCCGCGTTGGTGGTGTAGATGCCGACGCTGACGCCGCCCGCCGACTGGGTCGCCAGATCGGCGTACAGCCACTCGCGGCGGTTCTCGCCGATGACGGCGACGCGCTCGCCGGGCGCCAGCCCCAGCGCCAGCAGCCCGTTGGCCACCGTTCTGACCTCGTCGGCGTATTCGGCGAAACTGACGTCCCGCCACAGGCCGAGATGCTTGTAGCGCAGCGCCGTGGCCGCCCCTTGCGCGGCCGCGCGCGCATACAGCAGCGCCGGCACGGAAGACAGTTGCAGGAAGCTGTCCGGCGCGTTCATCTGGCTGCCGCAAGGCGTGTCGCTTCAACAATCATGGCGTGACCGTCCCGACCGTCCGTGCCGCTCCGCACGGATGAAGATGGACTTGAGCGGAGCTTCCATAGTAGCATCGGCCGGCGCAGAATAAGAAGGCCGCCAAAAGGAGGAAACGGTTGTGGACATGAAGCGTTCCTACTACAAGGACCTGCGGCTCTTCGACACGCTGCCGCTGGGGCTGTGGCTGTGCGCCTGCTGCCTCGTCCTCGCCGCGGTGCCCTTCCATGTCGGCAACTACACGCTGTACCTCCTCGGCTACATCGCCATCAACGTGATCGTGGCGGTCGGCCTCAACGTGCTGGTCGGCTACACCGGCCAGATCTCCCTGGGGCACGCGGGGTTTTTCGCCATCGGCGCCTACGCCGCCGTGCTGCTGGTCAACGCCGGCCTGCCGATTCCGCTGGCGCTGCCGGCCGCCGCGTTGATCGCCGCCGCGTTCGGCCTCCTGCTCGGCCTGCCCGCCTTGCGCCTGGAAGGGCCCTACCTGGCGGTCATCACGCTTGGATTCGGCCTCACGGTGGAAAACATTTTCGCCAAGACGCCGGCCTTCGGCGGCGCCACCGGGCCCGCCGTGCCGGCCTTCACCCTGACCCTCGTGCCGGGCTGGAGCCGGGAGCAGAACCTTTACCTCCTGATCATGCTGCTGGCGGGCGCCAGCCTCCTCGCGGTGCGCAACCTGATGCGCACGCGGGTCGGCCGCGCTTTCGTGGCGATTCGCGATTCCGACGTGGCCGCCGCCTGCGCAGGCGTCGATCTGACCTGGTACAAGACCCTGGCTTTCGCCGTGAGCGCCTTCTTCACCGGCCTCGCCGGCGGGCTGTTCGCCTTTCATCTCGGCCAGGTCGATCCGACCACCTTCAACCTGATGCTCTCGATTCTTTTCCTGGCCATGGTGGTGATCGGCGGCGTGGGATCGATTCTCGGCCCGGTGCTGGGCGCCGTCGCCATCAGCCTGCTCAACCTCAAACTGAAGGGGCTGCAACTGGCCGATTTCGAGCAGATCCCCCTGTTCGGCCCGTCCATCGCCGGCTTCCTCGGCCGCAACTTCATGGAAACCGGCATGGCCAACATCCAGTTCATCGTGTATGGCGCGATACTGGTATCGATCATGATTTTCGAGCCGCTGGGCCTGTACGGACTGTGGGTCCGCAGCAAGCGCTACTGGCGCGCCTGGCCGCTCTGAGAAACCGCATGGACTGGCTCGTCACCTTCCTGCAAGTCGTCTTCAGCGGCCTCGCCGCGGGATCGGTGTATGCCCTGATCGCCCTCGCCATGGTGATCATTTACCGCACCACCGAGGTGCTCAACTTCGCCCAGGGCGACATGGCGATGCTGTGCGCCAACGTCGGGCTGGCCTTCCTGGTGACGGGCGCCCTGCCGTTTCCGCTCGCCGTGGCCGCGGCGCTGGCTTTCGCCGCGCTGCTCGGCGCCTGCGCCGAATTTTTCTTTCTGCGCCGCGCCAAGGAACCCACGGTGCTCAGCCTGATCATCATCACCCTCGGGCTGGAGATGATCGTCTTCGGCTTCGCCTCGTGGAAGTGGGGCGGCGAGCCGCGCGACTTCCCCATTCCGCTCAGCCCGGCGGACGTGCTGGTCGTGGGCGGGGTGATCATGGGCCACCTCGAGCTGGCCACCATCGGCATTGCCGGCCTCATCATCGCCGCCCTGTTCTTCTTCCTCGCCCGTTCCAAGGCGGGCCTGGCGATGCGCTCGACACAGCAGAACCGCGCCGCTGCCCGGCTCATGGGAATCCGCGTGCGCCGGGTGGAAATGGGCGCCTGGTCGCTCGCCGCCATGATTGGCTGCATCGCCGGGCTGCTGGTCGGGCCGGCTGCCACCGTCGAGCCGTACATGATGTGGGATCCGATGATGAAAGGATTCGCGGCGGCGGTGCTCGGCGGCATCACCTCGCTGCCCGGCGCCGCGCTCGGCGGGGCCATCATCGGCATTGTCGAGAATCTCTTCGGCTTCTACGTCTCGACCGCTTTCAAGTCCGTGGTTCCCTTCGCGGTCATCCTGCTGATGCTCGCGATCAAGCCGTCGGGCCTGCTGGCCCGGCATTACGTCAAGAAGGTCTAACTCTAGTTGGAGGACACGCATGCTCAAACAGACCCTGAAGATTGGCGCCCTTGCCGCGGCCCTGTGCGCCACCGCCCTGCCGGCGGGCGCGCAACAGCTCAGCGGCGTCACCGACACGGAAATCCACATTGCTGCCTGGAGCCCCCAGACCGGGCCGGCCGCGCCCTGGGGTGCGGTGGCGCGCGGCACCGCCATGCTGTTCCAGATGGTCAATGACGCCGGTGGCATCAACGGCCGCAAGATCGTCTTCCATTCCTTCGACGACCAGTACAACCCGGCCAAGACGGTGGCCGGCATAAAGGAACTGGTGGAGAAGGAGCCAGGCATCTTTGGCGTGGCCTCCGGCGTCGGCACCTCCTCCGGCCTCGCCGTCAAAGATTACCTGATGGAGCGCGGCATCCCTTGGGTCGGGCCGGCGGCCGGCTCGCTGCACTGGATCACGCCGCCGCAGAAGGCGCTGTTCGCCATGTATCCGCTGTATGCCGACGAGGCCAAGCTGCTGACGCGCTATCTGGTCGAGAAAGAAGGCAAGAAGAAGATCGCCATCTTCTACGCCAGCGACGAGTACGGCGAGAACGGCCATCGCGGCGCCGTCGCCGAAATGGAAAAGCTGGGCATCAAGCCGGTGGCCGAGGTGCCGGTCAACCAGGCCGACCGCGACCTCAAGTCGCACCTGCTGAAGCTGAAGGAGAGCGGGGCGGACGCCGTGCTGATGTGGGTCAACCCGACCCATGCCGTGATCACGCTGAAGACGGCCGCCGCCCTGCAGTTCGCTCCGCAATGGGCGGTCAGCTCGACGCTGTCCGACGCGGCGCTGATGAACAACATCAGCGGCGGCCTGTGGAAGAACATCCTCTTCGCCAGCTTCGGCGAACTGCCCGATGCCAATACACCGGAAGTGAAGAAATACCGCGACGCCTTCTCCAAGTACGCGCAGCAGGGCGAACGCTGGGGCGTGTTCTTCATGGCCGGCATCGGCTTCGTCGAGCCGATGGTCGAAGGCCTCAAGCGCGCCGGCCGCAACCTCACCCGGGAGAACTTCATCAAGGCCATGGAGACGATCAAGGACTTCAAGGGCATCATGGGCCGCGTCAGCTACGGTCCGAACGAGCGTCAGGGCCAGCGGGAAATCTTCCTCGCGCGCACCGACGACAGCGGCGTCAAGGTGACCCAGCTCACCCCCTGGACAACCGTCAAGTAAGCCCGCCTTGGCGGCACTGCTGGAAATCGGCGGCCTGGAGATCTCCTTCGGCGGCGTGAAGGCCCTGCATGGCGTGGGGCTCACGCTCGCCGCGGGGGAGATCCTGGCCCTGATCGGCCCCAACGGCGCCGGCAAGACCACGGTCTTCAACTGCATATCCGGCCTCTACCGCCCGCAGGCCGGCAGCATCCGTGTCGACGGCCTCGAACTGGTCGGGCGCAAGCCGCACCGCATCGCCGCCGCCGGCATTGCCCGCACCTTCCAGAACATCGAGCTTTTCCGACACATGAGCACGATGGACAATCTGCTCCTTGGCCGCCATCTCTTTCTCAGGACCGGGCTCCTGTCGGGCATGGCGCTGTTCGGGCCGAAAAGCCCGGCCGCGCGCGAAGAGATGCGCCATCGCGAAAAGGTGGAGGAGATCATCGATTTTCTCGACCTGCAGGCAGCGCGCAACCAGATCGTCGGCAACCTCCCCTACGGCACCCAGAAAGTGGTGGAGCTGGGCCGCGCACTGGCCATGGAACCCAAGGTGCTGCTGCTCGATGAGCCGGCCGCCGGCATGAACCTCGAGGAAAAGCATGATCTGCGCATCTGGATCGAGGACATCAGCACGCGCTTCGGCATCGCCGTGCTGCTGATCGAGCACGACATGCAGTTCGTCAGCGACCTCGCCGACCGCGTCATCGCCCTCAATTACGGCGAGAACATCGCCGAAGGCACGCCTGAGGCGGTGCGCGCCCATCCTGAAGTACTGCGCGCATACCTCGGCGCGGACGCGACATGAGCGCGACGGCGGCGCCGGAACCGGGACCGGCCCCGGCCGCGAGGCCGGAGCGCATGCTGCGCCTGGAGAACGTCGACACCTTCTATGGCCCCATCCAGGCCCTGCGCGGCGCCTCGCTCGAAGTGACGCAGGGCAGCATCGTTGCGATCCTGGGCGCCAATGGCGCCGGCAAAACCACCCTGCTGAAGACCGTCATGGGGCTGCTGGAAGACCAGCCCGACAAGGGCAGCATTCATTTCTGCGGCGAACCGATCCACGGCCGCGAGACGGAGGACATCGCCCGGCGAGGCATCGCCTTCGTGCCGGAAGGGCGTGAGGTTTTCCGCGAACTGACGGTCCTGGAGAACCTGCGCGCAGGCGCCTACACGCGGCGGGACGACATCACCGCGGATCTGGAGCGCATTTTCGAGTATTTTCCGCGCCTGCTCGAGCGCAGGGGGCAATGGGCAGGCACGCTGTCGGGCGGCGAACAGCAGATGCTCGCCATCGGCCGCGCCCTGATGAGCCGTCCGCGCCTGATGCTGCTCGACGAACCTTCTCTCGGACTCTCTCCCCTCCTGGTGCAGGAGATTTTCGCGATCCTCAAGCGCATCAATGGCGAAGGCACCACGCTGCTGCTGGTCGAACAGAATGCGCGCATGGCGCTCTCGGCGGCGCATCGCGCCCTGGTCATGGAGCGCGGGCGCTTCGTGCTCGACGGCAGCGCCGAGGAGGTGGCGGCCGATCCCGACGTGCAGGAGTTCTATCTCGGCGTGGCGGGCGGCGAATCTACCGCTCCGCTCAAACGCTACCGCCGCAAAAAACGTTGGCGGTAGCGCGACATGTAACCTGGCAAGTGCAGCATGCCATCGCTCAGGGCTGGGCGATGACGCGGTCCTCGCCCTGGTGGACAATGAGCGGATCCTGCGCATGGTCCATGCTGCGCGCGATGCGGCGGGTCTGCTCACGGGCGTATCGGCCCAGCTCGCTCACCGTGACCTTGCGGTCGTGGTTGGCGTCGGCAGGCATCGGTTCGCCAAGGCCGGTGAGCAGGGTGTGGGTGAAGAGTCCATTGCCCTGGTAACCGTCGAGCGCTTCCTGGGTTGTGTTCGAGGCGGCGAAGACATGCATGCCCGACTGTCGCGCCATCACCTGCACGCGGGCATCGTAGAGGCCGGCAAAGAAGCTCCCCAGCCCGTCGGCATGGCAGGTGTCGAACACCAGCCACTGCGAGAGCGCGGGGATGCGACGCGAGCGGTCGACGAGTTCGTCGGCGCTGAGCGTGTTGGCGGGCGAGAGCTCGCCCCCGTAATCGCTGGTCACCATGCGGTAGCCGTCGTCGAGCAGGACGCCATGGCTGGCGACGAAGATCATCACGTGGTCGCTCGCCTTCACGCGCTGCGACAGCGCCTCGAGCCGCGCGAGAATCTCGCCGCGCGTAGCCTGCCGGTCGAGCAGCGTTTCGACGTGAATGCCGCCCTCACCATAGCCGCATCTGCGCGAAGCCGCGCAGACGGGCTGCGGCTGGAGAAGGGGCGGCTGAGGATCGCCGCTGCCGGCCTGCAGGCCAGGCTCGACAGGATGCTGCTGCAGGACGATGCGCGCACGGCGGCCCTGCAAATTCCCCGCCCTTCCGGCAAGCCCGCCTACTGGCTGATCCAGGTCGACCTGCCGGGAACGGAAGAATTGCCGCCGGACGCGCGCCGGGCCAGCAAGGCGCTCCTCATCCACGATCCGGCCAACGAAGATGCCAACCTGCAGGATTTCGCCGCCTTGCACAAGCTGACGGCCGCGGAAACCCGGCTGCTCGGTACGCTGCTCCGCCATCCGACCCTGCCCGAAGCGGCCCGCTTCCTGGGCGTGAGCATCAACACCGTGCGCAGCCAATTGCGCGCCATCCTGGACAAGAGCGGCGCGCGACGGCAGGTCGAGCTGATGCGGATGGTGGTGTCGTGGCCGCGGCGCGGCATCCGAACCAGAAGCGCGGTCCGCGGCTCGCAGGTGTGCGAATACGTCAGGGGGATGGCGGACGCGTCGGTTGCTGCGCCGGCACGCCGAAAACACGATGACTGACGGGAAGCCGGGCGTCGTCGTAGCGCGCGCCAGCGACGATCAGCCAGATGCAGCCGGCGATCGAGGCCGCGAACACGGCAATGCCCAGCCAGGCGACCGGCTGCGAATACCAGGATCCGCGTCGCGGCGAATCACCGAGCGCGTGCTTGCCCACGGTGCGACAGATGGTAGACGTGTCCGGCCAGGACATGGATCTCCGCGCCGGACAGGCGCGAGTTCCACGCCGGCATGTGGCCCTGGCGGCCGTTGCGAATCGACGTTTCGATCGCCGCCAGCGTGCCGCCGTAAAGCCAGATGTCGTCGGTCAGGTTCGGCGCGCCGAGTTGCGGGTTGCCCTTGCCCTCCGGCCCGTGACAGGCACTGCAGTTGGCCTGGAAGATGGCTCCGCCCTCTGCCGCGGCTGCCGCGTCGTGCGGCTGGCCGGACAGGCGCCGCACGTGCTGGACGAGATTCTTCACGGCCAGGTCGCCGAGCGCCTTCCACGGCGGCATGGCGCCGGAGCGCCCGTCCCGGATCGACGCCGTGATGTCTTCTCCGCTGCCGCCATAGAGCCAGTCGTCATCGGCCAGGTTCGGCGCGCCGAGCAGCAGGTTGCCGAGGCCTTCTCGGCCGTGGCAGGCCACGCAGTTGTCAACGAACAGGCGCTCGCCGAACCGTCGCGCCTGGGCGTCGTCGGCGACCGCCTCGACGCTCATCGCGGCAAGGCGCGTCAGTGCCGGGTCGAGCTTCGCGGCGTTGGCGGTCGTGGCGGAGGCGAGTTCTTTTCCCGACGTCCAGCCGAGCGCGCCCTGGCGGTTGCCGAAGCCCGGGTAGAGCACGAGGTATCCGGCGGCGGCCAAATACATCGCGAACGACGCCGCGATCCACCATCGCGGCAGCCGATGCATGCCCTCGCGAAGGACGCCGTGGGCCCAGACGTGGCCGGTCGTGCCGTCGGGCAGCACCGGCACCTTGGCGCGCGGCGCCCACAGGAATAAAAGGAACGTCGTTCCGAGGTTGAAGACGATCAGGCCGATGACCCACCACGACCAGCCGCTGCTCATCGGGGCTCCCCCTCATCGGTGAGCGGTACCGAATCGTCCGCCAGCGCGCTGCCGTCTTCCATCGGCAGGCGCGCCAGCCGGCCGAAGGCGCGCCTGTGATGGGGCAACCAGGCCCAGAACCAGATGCCGATGAACGCCGCCATCATCAGCACGATCAGGACACCGGAGAGATGACCCCAGACCGGGCCCATGGCGAACTCCCCGCGATCGGCGCCGCGGCCGCAGCGGCTGCCGGCGCCGTCTGCGGCTCGTTGGCGATGCCGAGGCCCTGCAGGTAAGCGACCAGGGCCTCGAGTTCCGTCTTGCCGTCGACCTCCTTGGCGGCGCCGGCGATGTCGGTCTCGGTGTACGGATCGCCGAGCGTGCGCAGCGTGCGCAGGCGCGCCGCGATGTCGGCGCCGTCGACCCTGGCCGTTGCCAGCCAGGGATAGCCCGGCATGTTCGACTGTGGCACGACGGCGCGCGGATCCATCAGGTGCAGGCGCTGCCAGTCGTCGGAATACTTGCCGCCCACGCGCGCCAGATCCGGGCCGGTGCGTTTTGAACCCCATTGGAAGGGCCGGTCATAAATCGATTCCTCGGCGGTGGAGAAGCGGCCATAGCGCTGCGTTTCGAAGCGCAGTGCGCGGATCATCTGCGAGTGGCAGAGATAGCAGCCCTCACGCACGTAGATGTCGCGGCCGGCCAGCCGCAGCGGATCGTACGGTTTGCCGCCGGCCGCCAGCTTGACCCTGTTCGCCTCCACGAAGGTCGGCAGGATTTCGGCGAGACCGCCGAGCGACACCATGACCGCGGTCAGGATGCCGAGCGTCCACGCGTGTTTCTCGATGAATTCGAAGTGGCGATAGGCCATGGGCGTTCCTCAACCGGAGGTCGGAAGCGGCGCCGGCGTCTGCCGCGCTACCGGCTCCGGAATCGGCACCGGCACCGGCTGGATGATCTTCCTGCGGGCATCCGCCGCCGTGTGCCAGAGGTTCCACGCCATCACCCACATGCCGAGCCAGATGAGGACGCCGCCGAACCAGCGCGCCATGTACAGCGGCTTGATCGCCAGCAGGCTGTCGATGAATGCGTAGGTCAGCGAGCCGTCCGGCTGCGTCGCGCGCCACATCATGCCCTCGGTCACGCCGGCGATCCACATCGCGATGACGTACAGCAGCGTGCCGGCCGTGTGCAGCCAGAAATGCAGTTCCATCGCCTTGTTCGAGTGCATCGCGGGGCGGCCGAGCGCGCGCGGCGCCATTGCGTACAACGAGCCGATCGTGATCATGGCCACCCAGCCGAGCGAACCCGAGTGCACATGCGCGATGGTCCAGTCCGTGTAGTGCGACAGCGAGTTGACGGTCTTGATCGCCATCAGCGAGCCTTCGGACGTCGACGCGGCATAGAACACCAGCGCCAGCACCATGAACTTCGCCGCCGGGTCGGACCTCAGGCGGTGCCAGGAGCCGTTGAAGGTCAGCAGGCCGTTCGCCGCCGAGCCCCAGCTCGGCATCAGCAGCACCAGCGAGAACGCCATGCCGACCGACTGCACCCAGTCGGGCAGCGCGGTGTACATCAGATGGTGCGAGCCGGCCCACATGTAGACCGAGATCAGGGCCCAGAAGTTGACGATCGAGAAGCGGTAGCTCCACAGCGGCTGCTGGGCCTGGCGCGGCACGAAGTAGTACATCATGCCGAGGAAGCCGGCGGTGAGGAAGAACGCCACCGCGTTGTGGCCGTACCACCATTGCACCATCGCGTCGGCGACGCCGGAGTAGATCGGGTAGGACTTCGTCAGCGATACGGGCAACGCGAGGTTGTTGACGACGTGCAGCAGGCCGACTGCGATGATGAATGCGCCGTAGTACCAGTTGGCGACATAGATGTGGCGGATGCGCCGGCGGGCGAGCGTGGCGAAGAACACCGCGCCGAAGCCGATCCAGACGATCGCGATCAGGATGTCGATGAACCACTCCGGCTCGGCGTATTCCTTGCTCTGGGTGATGCCGAACGGCATCGTCGCCATCGCCAGCACGCAGACCAGCTGCCAGCCCCAGAACGTGAACTCGGCCAGCCGGTCCCAGGCGAGCCGGGTGTGGCCGGTGCGCTGCACGACGTAGTAGCACGTGCCCATCAGCGCCGAGCCGCCGAAGGCAAAAATGACGCCGAAGGTGTGGTCCGGCCGGAGCCGGCTGAACGTCAGCCATGGAATGTCGAAATTCAGGCCGGGCCAGGCCAACTCGGCGGCCGCGTACATGCCGAGCAGCATGCCGATGATGCCCCACACCGTCGCCGCCAGCAGGAACAGGCGCACGACGCGGTCGTTATAGCACTCGGCGCTTGTCATCGCGGTACCCGCTGACTGGAAGCATTATCGTGAATCGAAAAAGGAAAAGCATTGCCAGCAATATAACATGTAAATTATATACATGTTATCAATTAAAGTTGAAGAAATCCAGAGTGGCTCCACTTCAACCCCGTCTTTCCGGCCGGCGCATGGCGGAACAAGGTCCGTACCGGTCACAGGCAGCAGTATTCAATCTTTTCCTCGAACAGGAATCCCTGGGAACGCCTGGTCGCGGCGTAGTCACGCCATGGTCACAGTTTGGTCACGGCGAAAATTTCAGAACATTCGCTGACTACTTTTCTTCGTGACCAAGTCACACGACCAGATTCATCAAGTGACTATCGCTTCAAAATGACGCTTGACTGAATAGTCACACGCCACGAGAAGGCGAGAGCGAAGAATTGCTTTGGGAAGAGAGATTTGGCGCGCCCGAGACGATTCGAACGTCCGACCCCTGCCTTCGGAGGGCAGTACTCTATCCAGCTGAGCTACGGGCGCGTTGGGTTGAAACTAAGCAGCGAGAGCAGTCGTCATTTTACTCCTTCGCGCTCGAATGACGACTACCTTCGGAGCCCCTGCTTTACCGTAGTTGGCGAGTGGCGAAGAGGCGGTAAAAGAGGTCTAATTCGAGCTCGGAACGTGTAGCACTTTGACCTAATTGCATTTTTTGATTGCCACTTTGTGACATGCTGCGCCGGTCTTTCCCGCTCGACCACAAATTCCTGTCACAAACCAGCATCCAATCGTTTCGGGCGGCATCAACGATCCCCAGCGAAATTTGACGATTACCCGCCGGAATCCAGCCACCCTTGGGATTGCTTGAGATGGTAGCCCGAAGTGCGATTCCAATGTCAATCCGGATCGGCATGGATGATCCATATGTCACTGGACGAGATGTTGGTTCAATCGACATATCCCGGTAACGTGTCGAATAATCGTGTATTGTTCGACATATGAAATTCCGACCGGATCAGCCTTGGAATGACCTGCCGCCACTTCCGCCAAAGGCCGAAGTAGAAACGCGCGCCGTTCTGAAAGCCTGCATCGAAGCGCACTCGGCGTTGGGCGAACTGAAGATGGCCGGGGAACTCATCCCCAACCAGGGCGTGCTGATTAACACCATCCCGCTGCTCGAAGCGCAGGCAAGTTCCGAAATCGAGAACATCGTCACGACCACCGATCGCCTGTTCCGTTTCGCCGGCGATATTGGCGGATCGGCCGACGCCGCCACCAAGGAGGCGTTGCGCTACCGCACCGCGCTCCATCAAGGCTTCGAATCGCTTAAGAAGCGCCCGCTGAGCACCGCGACCGCCGTGCGGATCTGCCGGACCATCAAGGGCGTCGACATGTGTTGATTTCCACCCAAACTTGACCCGGGGTTTTCATCTAAAACTGACCCACGGTTTATGCGCGTAGTATAGCTACGCTTTTGTGGACAAGTCTTCGGTTTTCGTCGTTTTATCTCCTTGAGG
>Ga0116142_10000873_pt1 | contig 38484 bp, 35 predicted proteins | sample AD_UKC033_MetaG_FD_89785 | JGI IMG/M metagenome (GOLD analysis project Ga0116142, IMG submission 89785) | Active sludge microbial communities of municipal wastewater-treating anaerobic digesters from USA - AD_UKC033_MetaG | ecosystem: Engineered > Bioreactor > Anaerobic > Digestate | place: USA... | reverse complement strand
TCAAAAACAATTCAATGCTATTTTAAAGCAGACGGCAAACCAGGTTCCTTACAAAAAGGCCTGGACAGAATTTGTGAATATGCAGTTCATGCAGTAGAAGATGGTTTTAAGGTGTTGATATTACAGGACAGGGCCATAGATTCGAACCATGCACCGATACCTTCATTATTGGCTACTGCTGCTATCCATCACCATCTTATCCGGAAAGGAATGCGGGGGCAGGTCGGTGTAATTGTGGAAGCCGGTGATGTATGGGAAGTCCATCATTTTGCGTGCCTTGTTGGCTTTGGCGCTACGGCTATCAATCCTTACCTGGCTCTTTCTTCCATCAGAGATCTGAAAGAATCAGGTAAACTGCAAACAACACTGCATGAAGATGAATTAAAGAAGAATTATGTAAAAGCAGTGAATGACGGTTTATTAAAAGTTTTTTCTAAAATGGGGATTTCCACCCTGCAATCTTACCAGGGTGCACAGATATTTGAAATACTTGGACTGAATAAAGATGTGGTCAATAAATATTTCACCGGTGCCACATCAAGAATTGAAGGAATGGGGTTAGATGAAATTGCCCGTGAAGTACTGGCAAAACATTTCTTTGCCTTCAGTAAAAAAGATATTCCTGTTGACAGGTTACCGGTTGGTGGTATTTACCAATGGAAAAGAAAAGGGGAGTTTCATTTATTCAATCCTCAAACCATTCACCTGTTGCAGCATGCAACAAAAATGAATGACTCCAATACATTCAAAAAATATTCGAAGCTGGTAAATGAACAGGGAGAAAAAGCCTGTACCCTGCGCAGTCTTTTTCAATTCAGAAAGAACCGTCCTTCTGTGAGTATTGATGAAGTAGAGCCTGCTTCATCTATTTATAAACGTTTTGCTACCGGTGCCATGAGTTTTGGTTCAATCTCATGGGAAGCCCATACTACACTGTCAATTGCTATGAACCGGCTTGGTGCAAAAAGTAATACCGGAGAAGGTGGAGAAGATGAAAGAAGGTATGAGCTATTACCAAATGGCGATTCAATGCGCAGCGCTATCAAACAGGTAGCAAGTGCAAGATTTGGTGTAACCAGTTTATACTTAACAGAAGCAGATGAATTGCAAATAAAAATGGCACAGGGTGCTAAACCCGGAGAAGGTGGTCAATTACCCGGACATAAAGTAGATGAATGGATCGGCAAGGTCCGTCATGCCACACCAGGTGTCGGCCTCATCTCTCCTCCACCCCATCATGATATTTATTCCATAGAGGATCTTGCACAATTGATCTACGATCTGAAAAATGCAAATCGTAAAGCAAGAATAAGTGTGAAACTGGTAAGTAAAGCTGGCGTAGGAACAATTGCTGCCGGTGTTACCAAAGCAAAAGCTGATGTAGTGCTGATCGCTGGCCACGATGGTGGCACTGGTGCATCACCGGTTAGTTCCATCAAGCATGCGGGACTCCCCTGGGAATTAGGTCTGGCAGAAACACACCAGACATTGGTAAAGAATAAACTAAGAAGCCGTGTGGTGGTACAGGCCGATGGGCAACTGAAAACCGGAAGAGACATAGCAGTTGCAGCATTACTTGGTGCTGAAGAATGGGGCATCGCTACTGCAGCATTGGTTGTGGAAGGTTGTATCATGATGCGTAAGTGTCATATGAATACCTGTCCCGTAGGTGTAGCTACACAGGATCCTGAACTTAGAAACAGGTTCAAGGGTGACCCTGACCATGTAGTGAATTTTTTTAAAATGATTACCCAGGAACTCAGGGAAATAATGGCAGAGCTTGGTTTCAGAACAGTGAATGAAATGATCGGGCAGGTAGACAATCTTGAAATGAGAGAAAATATTGACCACTGGAAATATAAAAACCTTGATTTGTCTGCGATCCTGTACAAAGAACCAAATTCGATGTACACCACCCTGCATTGCAGTGAGGAGCAGAATCATGGTTTAAGTGAAAGCCTTGACTGGAAACTGTGGGAGGCTGCAGTGCCGGCTATTGTTGCAAAAGAAAAAGTACAGGCATCATTCCTGATCAAAAATACAGACCGAACTGTTGGTACTATACTTTCCAATGAAATAACAAAAAAACACCGGGCGGAAGGTTTACCAGACAATACTATTCACTTCAACTTCACCGGAACTGCAGGACAAAGTTTTGGTGCTTTCAATACAAAGGGGATCACACTGGAACTGGAAGGTGATGCCAATGATTATTTTGGAAAGGGATTAAGCGGAGCCCGGCTGATCATCTATCCTCCAAAATCTGCTACATACAAACCGGAAGACAACAGTATCATAGGTAATGTAGCTTTTTACGGAGCCACTTCCGGAGAAGCTTATATAAGAGGTAAAGCAGGCGAACGGTTTGGCGTAAGAAACTCCGGCGCCCTGGTGGTGGTTGAATCAGTCGGTGACCATGGTTGTGAATATATGACTGGTGGCTGCGTAGTAATATTGGGTGATACGGGAAGAAATTTTGCGGCAGGTATGAGCGGTGGTATCGCTTATATATATGATGTAAAAGGAAAATTTGCTGACAATTGTAACAAAGAAATGGTGGACCTTGACACTTGTGATCTGAATGATAAGAATGAGCTGTTCTCCATGATCCGGAAACATTTTGAATACACCGGAAGCACCGTTGCAAAATTCATCCTGGAAGACCTGGATAACCAGTTGCAGCATTTTGTAAAAGTGTTCCCCAGAGATTATAAGAAAGTATTACAACAGAAATCGGAAGGCGTAAGACAAAACGCCTAAAGCAAATCATTTCAACTCACAGCATATTAATCGAACGATACATGGGCAAACCAACAGGATTTAAGGAATTTGGCAGAGAACTTCCCGGTAAACAACCGGTGCAGGAAAGATTACAGCACTACAATGAATTTGTATACCGCTATACTGAAGAAAAATTAAATCAGCAGGCGGCCCGTTGTATGAACTGCGGCGTCCCTTTTTGTCATCATGGCTGCCCTTTAGGAAATGTGATTCCTGAATTCAATGATGCAGTATATAAAAAAGACTGGAAAGAGGCATATGATATTCTTTCATCAACCAATAACTTTCCTGAATTCACCGGACGTATCTGTCCGGCGCCTTGTGAGACAGCTTGTGTACTGGGAATTAATCAACCAGCTATTACGATTGAGGAAATAGAGAAACATATAATTGAGATAGCTTTTGATAAAGGGTTTGTAAAGCCCCGGAAGCCTAACCTTCGTTCAGGCAAGAAAGTAGCAGTGATTGGTTCCGGCCCTGCAGGTCTTGCCGCAGCTGCGCAGTTAAATTATGCCGGGCATACAGTTACTGTGTTTGAAAGAGATGATGCGCCGGGAGGGCTATTACGTTATGGCATTCCTGATTTTAAATTAGAGAAATGGGTGATCGACAGAAGAATAAAACTGATGGAAGAAGAAGGCATTATTTTTAAATGCCTGGCCAATGTAGGAGTGAATGTCAGTATCAATGATATACTGAGGGAGTTCAATGCCATCGTACTTGCAGGTGGCAGCACTACGCCAAGAAATCTGTTTATTCCCGGGAGAGAATTCAAAGGCGTTCATTTCGCCATGGATTTTTTAAAACAGAATAATAAAAGAGTAGCCGGAAAGGATCCCGTTGCCAACGCAGCAATAGAAAGTAATATTTTAAGTGAAGAACTTAAAGCTACAGGAAAAAATGTAGTGGTGATAGGTGGTGGCGATACTGGCAGTGACTGTGTGGGCACATCCAATCGTCACGGAGCTAAATCAGTAACACAATTCGAATTACTGCCTAAACCTCCTGAAGAAAGAAATGATTATATGCCATGGCCTTCATACCCGATGCTGCTGAAGACTACCACTTCACATGAAGAAGGAGCCAACCGGCAATGGGCTGTTGCCACCAAAGAATTTATTGGTGATGAAAATGGTAATCTGAAAGCACTGAAAATCGTAGACCTCGAATGGAAAATTGTGGATGGCCGACCAGCTCAATTTGTTGAAGTGACCGGTAGCGAAAGAGAGATTCCATGTGAACTGGCTTTACTGGCCATGGGTTTTGTACATCCGCAACATATCGGATTTATCAGTGACCTTGGTATAGGTCTTGACGAAAGGGGAAATGTAAATGCATCTGAAAAGGACTATCGTACTAATATCTCTAAGATTTTCGCAGCCGGCGATATGCGCAGAGGCCAAAGCCTGGTAGTGTGGGCCATCAGCGAAGGGCGGGAATCTGCCCGCAAAGTAGATGAGTTTTTAAATAATAATGCTCCCAGCATGTTAGAATCCAAAGACACTATCCTTCAATTCCAAGCTAGTTAAGTCCCGGAAATCTTCAAATATTAAGTATTAAAAAATATTAATATTTAATATTTTGAACAAATTATCAACTATTTCAATAAAAAATTGAAATAATATGATAAACTAACACATGTTAACGTCATGTTTTAATATTTTTATGCATAATATTTTGAATTATATATTTATTTAATGTTTAATTAAAAACCTAGCTCATGAGTAAAAGAAAAGCAAAACAGATCTTGCCATTTGTACTGTTGGTTGCGGTAGCTATCATTGCCATGTTTGTTAAACCTTCAGCCGATTATGTTCCGGGAGAGGCTGACCCCCAGTATAGTTCTTCGGATATTGCCTGGGTACTGGTATCTACAGCACTGGTATTTTTGATGACACCCGGCCTCGCCTTTTTTTATGGTGGGATGGTGAACCGTAAAAATGTTATATCAACAATGATCAAAAGCGTAGTTGCTGCCGGTATTGTTGGTGTGTTATGGGTGATTTGCGGGTTCAGTCTTGCTTTTGGAGAATCCGTCAACGGTCTTATTGGCAATCCTTCGACTTATGCCTTTTATGATGGTGTGAAATCGGGGGCTGCATGGCCATTAGCCAACACCATTCCTTTATCACTATTCTCCCTCTTCCAGTTGATGTTCGCTATCATAACACCCGGACTGGTAGTAGGTGCCGTTGCAGAACGTATCCGCTTCACTTCTTATGTTCTCTTTATTGTACTATTTGCCTTGCTGGTATATGCACCAGTTGCACATTGGAGCTGGCATCCGGAAGGCTTCCTTGCAAAAATGGGCGCCTGGGACTTTGCAGGCGGTACAGTTGTACATATCACTGCAGGTTGTGCTGCTCTTGCCGGAGCCATGGTATTGAAGAGAAGAAAGTCACACATTGAAAATAAAGAGATCCCACCTGCGAATGTTCCTTATGTATTAATCGGAACAGGCTTGCTTTGGTTTGGCTGGTTCGGATTCAATGCTGGTTCAGCAGTTGGTGCCACACCTCTGGCAGTAAATGCATTCGGTACTACTACTACCGCTGCTTCTTCTGCAGGTCTCGCATGGATGTTCTTTGATATCATTAAAGGCAAAAAACCATCTGTACTTGGTTTCTGTATTGGTGCCGTAGTTGGACTGGTCGCTATCACACCAGCAGCGGGTTATGTGGGCATACCTCAAAGTATCATCATTGGCCTGGTTGGTGCACTGGTTTCTAATATTGCAGTAAGTATTAAGCAGAAATCCAAGCTGGATGATACACTTGATGTATTCCCTTGCCACGGATTAGGTGGTATGGTAGGTATGCTACTCACAGGGGTATTTGCCAGTACTGCTGTACATGGGATTAAAGACGGACCTAATGGTTTGTTCTATGGGAGTCCTGGCTTCTTCTTTACCCAGTTAAAGGCGATGGCCATCGTAGTTGCCTATAGCTTTACTGTTTCATATGGTATATTCAAGTTCATCAACTTCGTTATTCCGATGAGAGTTAGTGAAAGTGAAGAAGAAGAAGGGCTTGATGCCACCCAGCATGATGAAAAATACCTCCAGGGAACATTATTGGTTCACAACAATGGTACTATAGAAGAAAAACCAGTAGAGCACTAAGTAAATAAAATCGAAAAAGGCACTGCATTAAGTGGGATAAACTTCTCGCAAAAGCTTATTCCTGCTGTGCCCTTTTCTTAACATCTAAAATGTATTACAATGTTACAAAAACTTTTTGTGGCAGCCTTCAGTTTGCTGTCATATACCCTCTCAATAGCCCAGACAGCTTCTGTTTCAATAGATTCTTCTGCTGCTGCACCCGCAGAAGATAAAAAAGAACCCGTCTTAACGATCACCGGTTCGGTGGATGCCTATTACCGGAATGATCTGGCAGATGTAAAAACAAATAATTATACCAGCTTCACTCCCCTGCACAATTCATTTGCACTGGGGATGGCCAGTGTAAAGTTTGAACATAAAGGAAAAAAAGTGAGTGCTGTTGCCGACCTGGGTTTTGGCCCAAGGGCAAGGGATTTTGCCTATACAGATGACGGGGTTACACAGGCAGTTAAACAAGCATATGTTTCTTATTCTCCCGCCGATTGGATAAAATTAACATTGGGTACCTGGGGAACACATGTGGGGTATGAATTACTGGACCCGCAGCTAAACAGGAACTACAGCATGAGTTATATGTTCACCAACGGCCCTTTCTCACACACTGGTTTGAAAGCAGAAGTAACAAAGGGCAAACATGGCGTGATGCTGGGTGTAGCTAATGCAACAGATTACAGAATACCACCTGATGGCCAGATCAATAAGAAGTTCATACTGGCTCAATATAGTTTTGCCCCAACAGACATGTTGAAATTTTACCTGAACTATGTTGGTGGTCAAAATCCTGATACATCCAAAACCAATCAATTTGATGCAGTTGTTACTGCCAAATTCAGCGACAAGTTCAATATTGGATTTAATGGTACAGTGAACTCCACCCAAGCATGGGACGGCAGCAAAAACCTTGAAAGCAAAGCCTGGTGGGGTTCTGCGTTATACCTGAATTATGATCCGCAGGCATGGTTTGGATTAACTCTCCGTGGTGAATTATTCAGTGATAAGAACCAGTTTAAGGCATTCAGTTCTTCCTCGGAAGGAGGAAATATTTTTGCAACCACTCTTTCTGCCAATTTTAAAACAGGTGGTTTTATTTTCATTCCAGAGTTCAGACTGGATAATGCTAACAAGAATGTATTATTTATTAATAAAGATGGAGCGTTTACTAAATCAGCAGCAAGCTTCTTAATTGCTGCTATCTATTCGTTCTGATAAAATACTATAAAGACTCTAAGTGGCAAGCAATCGTTAGCGGCCTTCTGTTTCTACAGAGGGCCTTTTTTATACCAATGGCTCCTGCTGGCTGAGGCAATGGAAACTACCCAGTCCCCAGATAATATCAGCAGAATCTATTCCCACCACTTCTCTTGATGGAAAGCAATCCTGAATTATGCGAAGGGCTTTCTCATCTCTTTCAGAACGGAATGTCGGCACTATAACAGACTTGTTGGCAATATAAAAATTGGCATAAGAACAAGGTAGCCGCTGATCTTCATATATCAGCTCCTCTGGCATGGGTAATTCCACAATATTGAGCTGCTTGCCGTTGATCAAACGCATTTCTTTTAATTGCCTGAGATTATGTTGAAGCAACGCATAGTTCTCGTCATTTCTATCTTCTTCAATAACCGTTATGACTGTGTCATCATTGACAAATCGAACTGTATCATCAATATGGCCATCCGTATCATCACCTACAATTCCTTCATCTACCCAAAGTACCTGCTCCATTCCGTAATAATTACAGAGATATTCTTCAATTTCCTGCTGAATCAAATGTGGATTGCGATTGGGATTCAGCAAACAGGCCGTTGAAGTCATTACAGTTCCCTTTCCATTAAACTCTACTGATCCACCTTCCATTACAATACCCGGATGGAAAACCGGGATTTTAAAATGCTTACCAATCAATGTAGGTACCACATCATCTAAATCAAAAGGCGGATACTTATTGCCCCATGCATTATAACCCCAGTCAACAATTACTTTTTTAATTTCTGCAGCAGGATTAATTAAAAATGCAGGTCCATGATCCCTGCACCAGGCATCATTGGTCGGGTGAAAGAAAAATTCAATCTTAGTTAAATCAACTTCTTCCTTCTGTAAATGTCCAATCGCAAATGACCTCATGGCCTCATCAGCTACGTTAATCCGGACAAGTTCCCCCTTTGTCAATTCTTTAATGAACTTTGTGTAAGATGGGTATATGGTATGGATCTTTCCCGGCCATGAGGCTTCCTTATGTGGCCAGCTGAGCCAGGTAGCAACATGTGGAGCGAATTCAGCAGGGAAATGGTATCCCAGGTCCCTGGGAGTTGGTTGTACTGTCATTAATCTTCGTCAATAAATCTTTTGGTAATTGGTTGGTAAGAATCAATTCTCCTGTCTCTCATAAATGGCCAGTGAGTCCTGTATTGATCAGTTTTGGACAGGTCCAGCTCAAGCACTTTTATTTCTTCCTCTTCATGTGATGCTTTGTATAAAATAGTTCCGAAGGGATTAGAAACAAAAGAACCACCCCAGAATTTCATCGCACCATTCTGTTCAAGCCCCACACGATTCACACTCACCACATGAACACCATTGGCAACTGCGTGACTTCTTTGAATCGTTTGCCATGCTCCATATTGTTCCGTGTTGGTTGCTTCATCCTGCGCTGTGGCCCAACCTATAGCTGTTGGATAGAATAATATTTCAGCCCCCATCAATGCAGTGATCCTTGCTGCTTCCGGATACCATTGGTCCCAGCAGATCAATACACCAATTGTGGCGAATTTTGTTTTCCATATTTTATATCCCAAATCACCCGGAGTAAAATAAAATTTCTCATAGTAAGCCGGATCATCCGGGATATGCATCTTGCGGTACTTACCTAAATAACTTCCATCAGCATCTATCACTGCCGTAGTATTATGATATAATCCCTGTGCTCTTTTCTCAAATAAAGAAGCAATGATAACTACCCCCAACTCACCTGCTACTTTCTGAAGCACTTCTGTTGAAGGACCGGGAACAGGCTCTGCCAGTTTGAAGTTCTCATAATCTTCCACATCACAGAAGTACAATGAGGTGAAGAGTTCCTGCAGGCAAACGATCTGTGCCCCACCAGCAGCGGCTTTCCTGACCCCTTCAATTGCCCTGGCGAGGTTCTCTTCTTTTTTACTGGTACAACTCATTTGCACCAGGCCAACTTTCACGTTACTCATAGTTACTATTTGAGGAGCAAAAATAGTTGTTTGAAATTTATCCTCTATGCCGAATTTCTTCCGGCATTAATAATCCCAAACGAACAGCGCATGGCCAGCTTTTCATAGGTCTCTTTTGTATGTGCCGGTGCTAACTGTTCATCCAGTTCCCTTATTTTAGTTAATGCATACTGCTGTATCGTTACCAGTGGCAACACTATTCTTTCCCTCATCTGGATAGATAATTGCTCCACAGGATAATCAGCCATCAGTTCGTTATGACCAGTAATTTTGAACAAATATTGCCTGGTCAACTCATATTCATCATAGATCATTTGCCATAACTCTCCGAACTGCTTGTGTTTTGCCAGGAAAGCAGTGAGTGGAAAAAAGGATTTCATCATGGCCATCTCACAGTTATCGAGTAATGTGCGGAAGAACAATGACTGATGATACAGTTTCTGTAACTGTAATAATTTCCCCTGCTTCTCCATTTGCTGTAAAGCTGAGCCCACTCCATAATACCCGGTAACATTTTGCTTCAACTGGCTCCAGGATCCGGCAAAAGGGATAGCCCTCAGATCTTTCAATGATAAACCAGATGCGGCCCCCCTCTTTGCAGGACGACTGCCAATATTTGTTTCGCTATAAAACCGCAGTGGGCTTACCTGCAATAAATAATCAGCGAGATATGGATGTTCTTTCAATAACCTGTACGCATTATATCCTTCTTCTGCCAGTTCCTGTAAAAGATTTTCCTCATTTTCACTCAACGTTATATCCCGGTTTGAGAAAAGATCATTAGAAATACCTGCATTCAATAACTGCTCAATATTGAACTGGGCCGCATCCACTGTTCCAAAATTCGAGCTGACAGTTTGCCCCTGTATTGTCAATTGAATTTCTTTATTCGAGATATTATGCCCCATAGAAGCGTAAAACTTATGTGTTTTACCCCCACCCCTTGAAGGAGGGCCACCCCTGCCATCAAAAAATATCACATTCACACCATGCTCCCTGGATATTCTTGTCAGTTCCTCTTTTGCTTTGTAAATACTCCAGTTAGCCATCAGGTATCCTCCATCCTTGGTACCATCAGAAAAACCAAGCATAATGGTCTGCTGATTGCTCCGTCGCTTTAAATGTTCGCTGTAAACAGGGTGTGCATACAAAGTGCGCATCACTTTAGCCGCCTCCTGCAGATCGTCAATTGTCTCAAACAACGGGACAATATCAATGTTTAACTCCTCCTTCTTCCAACCAGCTAATAGAAAAAGTCCATATACTTCCATCGCATTCAATGCACTGTTACACTGGCTGATTATATAGCGACAGCAGCCATCCGTGCCATTGTATTGCTGAATTTCTTTTACTGTCCTGATAGTTTTCAGTGTATCCTGCGACAGCGTGTCGGATAAGGTATCTGGATTTGCTATCCCTGTGACGGACGATAATATTTCTATCTTTTCATGCTCCGTAAGACCTGTATAACCTGCAGGCAGTAACTGCTGATCACTGGCAATATCCTGTAACACCATGCCATGTACAGAACTGTCCTGTCTGATATCCAATGATGCAAAATGCAACCCAAATACTTCTATCTTATTGATCAGGTTATTCACCATATGCAGGAATAATCCATTATGCTGATGAATGATTACTTCCTTTATTTGATTGAGTGTGTTGAGAATTTCATCCTTTTGAAGATTCGTTTTATACCCGGGAATAAAAAGATTGTTGTACAATTTGTTTTCAAGTTCCTGCAGCAATACTTCAACGCCTTCAAATGTCAACCTTCTCCTGAGCTTTCTCACATCCATATAATAACACTTTACGATACTTCCACGCAATGCATTCGATACCTGCAGTGTGATATCACTGGTTACAAAAGGGTTACCATCCCTGTCGCCACCGGGCCAGAATCCCATGCGGATAACAGGATTATTTTTACTTATTGCATCAGGAAACTGGTTTTTTAATGATGAAATTATTCTTCCTGCTGCCGGATAGAAAACATTTTCCAGGTACCATATCAGGCTTACAGCTTCATCGAAAGGAGTAGGTTTTTTCTTTTTGAAAAAAGGTGTTTTACCTAACTGCTGCAGGTACGTGTTGATAAGGTTAGTATTATTTTCTGCCAATGCTTTTGCCAGGTCATTAATGATACCCAGGACAGATCCCGGGTAAAACTGGGTAGGGTGCGCAGTCAGCACCAGCCGAACGGCAAAATCTTTCAGCTTCTCCGCCAGTTCATCTTCTTTATTTCCCTGCAGCACTTCCGACTCCAGGTGCTTTAATGTACCTACTCCGTTCAGGTCATTCACATTCTTAAATGCAGCATCCTCGAGTGCATCAAACAAAACTACTTGCCGCTCGATATACTGAACAAAACGGAACAACAGATCATTTCTCTCATCAGTTTTTGTATAAGTTGTATGCTTATTAAAGAAATCCTCAATAATGTCCACGGGGCTAAGCTTCTTCTTATACCCTTCTTCACAATTATTTGACAAGAGAGATAACAGTATTCCTGTTTTTTCAATACGATGAAAAGGAAGCGAGGTAAAAAGACTATTATACAACTGAAAGCGGATGCCCACTTCGTTCCTGAACTGCTGTAAAGCCCTGCCGGATTGATGATCCATTTTGTTGGTTTATAAAATTTCAAAAAGATATAGCAAGCAGGAATTATGAAAATACTTTATTTCTGCAAGAATACCCTGATTGCTTTGCCCATATTGCATAAAAAATGCCCCCGGTATTCCGGAGGCATTCATATTGAACAGATGTTGGCTTCTCTATTATTCAGCAGCTTTCCCTTCTGTTGCAGGAGCTTCCGCTTTGTCAGTTGCTTCTGTTTTCTTCTTCGCACCACCAGAACGGCGGGTTTTCTTAGCTGTTGCTTTTACTTCGCCTTTACCCTTACCATAGATCTCATTGAAATCCACCAGCTCAATCATCGCTGTATCAGCATTATCGCCGGGGCGAAAACCTAATTTGATAATACGGGTATATCCACCGGGACGGCCAGCTACTTTTTCAGCTACATTGCTGAACAGTTCTTTCACTGCTTCTTTATCCTGCAGGTAACTGAATACCACACGACGCTGATGCGTGGTGTTCTCCTTACCTTTTGTTATCAATGGTTCTACATACACCCGTAAAGCTTTTGCTTTAGCAGTAGTGGTAACGATCCTTTTGTACTGGATCAGCTGGCAGGCCAGGTTGCTTAATAAAGCATCTCTGTGTGCTTTCTTTCTGCCCAGGTTTTTTACTTTGTCTCCGTGACGCATGACGTTTAAGTTTTATTCGGTTGTACCGTGTCAGGAATTACAACCTACATTATTAAAAAAATAGCGATTGACTTTTACAGTCAATCGCCAGTATTTAGAATTCGCTCAGATCGATGCCTAACTTCACTAAATCCATTCCGAAATGCAGGCCTCTTTCAGTCAGCACTTGTTCAATCTCAGCCAGTGATTTCTGACCGAAATTGCGGAATTTCATCAGGTCTTCCTGCTCATACTGAACCAATTCACTCAGAGAATTGATCTTGGCTGCTTTTAAGCAGTTGAAGGCACGAACAGAAAGGTCGAGATCTTCTAATGGAGTTTTCAATACTTTACGCAGTTGCAAAGTTTGCTCATCCACAAGGTCTTCTTTCTTCTCTTCTTTATTATCGAAAGTGATGTTCTCATCAGTGATGATCATCAGGTGCTGAATCAGGATTCTTGAAGCCTGCTTCACAGCTTCTTCAGGATGGATAGTGCCATCTGTAGAAACTTCCATGATCAGTTTTTCAAAGTCTGTTCTTTGCTCCACACGGGTATTCTCGATAGTGTACTTCACATTCTTAATAGGAGTGAAGATTGCATCAATCGGGATATATCCCAGAGGTGCATCTTTAGGTTTATTATCTTCTGCAGGTACATAACCACGGCCTTTACCAATGGTCAGTTCAATATCCATCCTGGCAGATGAGTCAAGAGTACAGATAAGCAGATCCGGGTTCATGACCTGGAAAGTCTGAGTACCTTCACCAATCATCCCGGCCGTGAATTCTGTTCTGTTCTTTATTGATAAAATGATCTTTTCGTTAGACACTTCATGATCAGCTATCTTTTTGAAGCGAACCTGTTTCAGGTTCAGGAAAATTTCCACCACATCTTCGCTGATGCCTTTCATGGTTGCAAATTCATGCTCCACTCCTTCAATCTTCACACCAATGATAGCATAACCTTCCAGTGAGTTCAATAATACACGACGAAGTGCATTACCGATAGTTACACCATAACCAGGCTCCAGCGGACGAAACTCAAACTGAGCTTCAAAATCCGTAGCCTTTTGGAGAATGATCTTATCAGGTTTTTGGAAATTAAGGATTGCCATATTTTAATTGTTAGGTTTTAAATGATTGTGTATACCGGCAGTGTATTCTGTTAATTGTGAAATTCACATTACTTAGAATACAACTCGACGATCAGTTGTTCTTTGATATTCTCAGGAACACTTTCCCTTTCAGGATACGTAATGAAAGTGCCTTTGAATTCAGTTTCATTCCAATCCAGCCAGCTGAACTTCGGATTCTTTGCACGAACCACACTGGTGATTGACGTTCTGTCCTTGCTACCATCCTTAATAGTAACAACATCACCCGGGGTCAATTGAAAAGAAGGAACATTCACCACTTCGCCATTTACTTCAATGTGTTTGTGGCTTACCAACTGGCGGGCAGCAGGACGGCTTGGCGCAATACCCATACGGAAAACTGTGTTGTCCAAACGGGCTTCCAGTAATTTGATAAGGTTTTCACCCGTTACTCCTTTACGGCGGGCTGCTTCCTCAAATGTTTTACGGAATTGCTTTTCCAATACACCATAAGTGTACTTGGCTTTTTGCTTTTCGCGGAGCTGTAAGGCGTATTCACCAAGTGTTTTACGCTTACGCTTTTCACCATGCTGACCGGGAGGGTTACTGTTTTTACCCAACCATTTACCATTGCCTAAAATAGGCTCTCCAAAAATGCGGGAAATCTTGGTCTTTGGACCATTGTACCTTGCCATAGTTTTTATTCATTTACGCTTTTTTGTAACGGTGCGCTGATCAGTAAAAGCGTTAAAAATCAATCAGGCACCCTTTCTTAAAATGAAACCAAATTGGCTCAAAATATGTATTTGCGATGTCTGAAGTATGAGGTCTGAAAGGTCGTTTACATTTGAAGTTTTTAACGAACCTCCGACTTCTAGCTTCTGACATCTTCATTAAACTCTTCTTTTCTTAGGAGGACGGCATCCGTTGTGCGGCAACGGAGTTACGTCTTTGATCATCACTACTTCAATACCGCTCTGGGAAAGAGAACGGATTGCACTTTCACGACCTGATCCTGGTCCTTTTACATATACATCCACTCTTTTTAAACCAGCATCAAATGCAGTTTTAGCAGCATCTGAGGCAGCCATCTGTGCGGCATAAGGTGTGTTCTTCTTAGAACCTCTGAATCCCATTTTACCTGCACTGCTCCAGGAGATAATCTGGCCGGTTTTGTTGGTAAGGCTGATGATAATGTTGTTGAATGTAGCAGAAATGTGTGCATCACCGTATGCGTCCACTTTCACCACTCTTTTTTTGGCTGCCGCTTTTGCGCTGGTAGCCTGTTGCTGTTGTTGTGCTTTTGCCATAATTTCTTGTACCGAGGTAATCTTTACTTTTAATAATTTCTTTCAGTTTCCCGAAAGGCTGAATCAACCCTCCTGCTGACTTACGAAGCGATCCGGCGCTGATTCAATTTTATGTAAGTCGATTTCGCCATGCTCAAATTAACAGTGATTGTCGTCCTGAGCTCGGGCGAAGAATTATTTCTTAGGCGCTTTCTTTTTACCGGCAACCGTTTTTCTTTTACCTTTCCTGGTACGGCTGTTGGTTTTTGTACGCTGGCCACGAACCGGCAGACCTTTACGATGGCGGAGACCCCGGTAGCAGGCAATATCAAGCAAACGCTTAATACTCATCTGCACTTCAGAGCGAAGCTGACCTTCTACTTTCAGCTCTTCCGTAATAGTATTACGGATAGCATTCAATTCCTCATCATTCCACTCATGTACTTTCTTGCTGCGGTTAATATTATGCTTGTCAAGAATGTACTTGGCAGTAGAAGGACCAATACCATATATATAGGTAAGCCCTATTTCTCCTCTTTTATTTTTTGGTAAGTCAACACCGGCAATACGAGCCATATTACTATTTTGATTTAAGTTCCAAGAAACAAATCACAAATCTCAATTTGGTTCTTGCTTTTTGATTTTAGTTTTCTTCAATTATCCCTGTCTTTGCTTAAAGCGGGGATTCTTTTTGTTAATTACATAAAGCTTACCCTTACGACGTACAATTTTGCAGTCGACGCTACGCTTTTTAATAGATGCTCTTACTTTCATTTTTTTTGCTTTTAGCTTTCAGCTTTCGGCTTCAAGCATTATTTGTACCTGAAATTAATTCTACCCCTTGTCAAATCATATGGCGAAAGTTCCACTCCCACTTTATCACCCGGTAAGATCCGGATGTAGTGCATTCTCATTTTTCCAGAGATGGTGGCCAGTATTTCGTGGCCATTTTCCAGTTTAACCCTGAACATAGCGTTCGATAAGGCCTCAAGGATAATACCATCTTGTTTAATGAGCGGTTGTTTCGACATAGAAATTTTAGGGCTGCAAAGATAGGCGGATGCACCCGAAAAAAGAAGAAACCCCGATCTTTTTTCGGGGTTATGTGGAAAAACATGCTTGATTTGGCTCAAGAAAAGAATACAGACCGCCTCAGGCCATATCCAGGTGCACTTTGGTCATGTCCAGGTACAGGTTCTGAAGCTCATGAACTGACAGCGGAAAGCTAAAATGACGCCTGTCCTCCCGCCACCACATCTCAACATTTGAAAAATCGCCTTTTTTGGGGGTTACCAACCTGAATGAGTCTTTTTTGTATTTCACTCCGCCATCCGCATCCTCTTTGGTAAATCCCAGCCTGATTAACTGGGGCTCATCCAGCGGTAGGGCATGCATGTCCTCGGGGCTGTACCAGAATTCCTGTACACCGTTATCCACCAATGCCTGGTGTTCTTCCCGGCTAACCCGGATAACTGTACCTTCTCTCATCACTCCATCGTCGTCAACCCTGATGATATCGCCTTCTTTGAGATTTGTGATTTTTAGCATAGCAAATCGTTTTAGTTATCCGAATATAAAAAACTTTGCCTGCTTTAAAAAACGATTTTACTCAGGATCGCTTATGATAATTAAGTACTGCCCATCCATTTAAGACTATGGCGAAGCCAGAAATAGTGAGCAACTGTGATTTGATATCCGCCAAACCACTGCCTTTTAATACCACCATCCGGATCACTTCAATAAAATAAGATACGGGGTTGGCTTTTGTTATTGCTTTTGCCCAGGAAGGCATGCTGTCGATAGAAGTGTATAAACCGCCCAATAAAATAAAAATCATCATCAGGAAAAAGGATATAAGCATCGCCTGTTGCTGATTATCTGCATAAGTGGATATCAATAACCCTAAGCCCAGTACAGCCAAAAGGTAAATAGCCGCAAAAACATAAATGGTAAAAATATTTCCAGCTGGTGTGATACCATAAAATAACCGGGCAATACCTAATCCAAGGGTGAACACTACTAATCCAAGTATCCAAAAAGGAATCAGCTTGCCTAGTATAAAGTGAACTTTACTGACAGGAGTTACGTTTATCTGCTCAATCGTCCCTATTTCCTTTTCTCTTACAATATTTATGGCAGTAAGATTGGCTCCCACCATCGTCAGCAACAAAACAAGTATACCCGGAACCATGAAGATTTTATAATTCATGGATGAATTGAACCAGTTAGAATAGGTGACTGCGATGTTTGTTTCCGGGTCAAACCGGGGAAATTGTATCCATTCTGTCCTTACTTCTTTATTGTAGTCCTGAATAATACTGCGGAGATACGCACTACCAAGCCCTGCTTTTACCCCATTAATAGCATTTACAGCCATAAATAATTTTGACTCATTTTCCTTTACCAGCTCTTTTTCAAATGAGGCAGGAATCTCCAGGATAAGATCTGCTTTATCATGTTCTATCTTATTCATTGCCTCAGAATAAGAGCCGTTGTAATTTGTCAGGATAAAATAACCTGATGAAGCTATTTTGGCTATAAGGTTCCTGGAATAAGAAGAATGGTCATGGTCTATTACGGCCAACTTGATATTCTTGATTTCATAATCCGCTGCAAAAGGTAAAATTATCAACTGTATCACCGGCATGATAAATATCAGGCGAAGAATGGAGGGATCCCTGAATATCTGCCTGAATTCCTTTTGCAATAAATATCTTAATGTTCTCATGCCAGACGTATTTTAAAATTCTTAATAGCAAGTCCTAAAAAGAATATCAGCATTCCGGAAAGAATCAGTGTTTCTTTCCATACAGCATTCAGGCCAATTCCTTTTATCATCACTGATTTTACAATACTGTAATACCATCTCGCCGGAACAATATTCGAAACGGTTCGTAAAGGCAATGGCATATTCTCAATCGGGAACATAAAACCACTTAGCATGACAGTAGGAAGTAAAAGACCCACCAGCGAAATAAACAAAGCTGTCTGTTGTGAACCTGCTTTCGTGGAAATAAGTAAACCCAAAGACAGTGACACCAGGGTAAACAAGAGGCTTTCCCCGACAAGCAGTACGAGGCTGCCATTAACCGGTACATCCAGTACAAAAACACTTAACAACAATATGGTAGTGATATTAACCATCGATAATAAAAAATAAGGAACTGCCTTGGCTATAACAATCCGCAGGGGGTTTGCCGGTGACACCAGCATCACCTCCATCGTACCTGTCTCTTTTTCCCTGACAATCGTTATAGCAGTCATCATAGTACAAACCAGCAATAACACCATCGCCATCACACCCGGTACAAAATTGTATGCCCCTTTCAGCTCAGGGTTGTATAACATCCGCATCTCCGTAGTAATTGTGTAAGGCAGTTTTTTTTCATGTGTTATCCTGTTTTGATAATCCATTATAATAGCAGAGGCATAATTCGTCAGTGTATTGGCCACATTTGGATCTGAGGCATCGGCGATCAGCTGTACCTGTGCTTTGTTGAAATGCCGGAGGTCTTCATCAAAATGCTGGGGCAAAATCATCGCCAGTTTTATTTCCCCTTTTTGAAAGATCGATTCAATTTCTTTGGCTGTATGAATGGATTGTTCTACTTCAAAATAACGGCTGGCTTCCAACTGGTTGATCAAGGAAGCAGTAGCCGCATCTTTAGACTGATCCCAAATAGCGATTTTCGAATTCTTTACTTCATTCGTCAGTGCAAATCCGAAAATAATGATCTGTACTACGGGCATAGCCAGCAGGATAATCATTGTCCGCCTGTCACGGAAGATGTGATAAAATTCTTTCTTTACAAAAGCAAAAAATTGTTTCATGTTAGTCTGCTGCCCTTGTGGCTTTTCTTGCTAATTTTAAAAACACTTCATCCATCGATTCAGCAGCATATGTTTTCTTCAGTTGCTGCGGCGTATCCAATGCATCAATCCTTCCATCCACCATAATACTTACTCTGTCGCAATACTCTGCTTCATCCATATAGTGGGTGGTAACAAAAACAGTAATTCCTGAAGCGGCGGCTTCATAGATCATATGCCAGAACTCTCTTCTTGTTACAGGATCCACCCCCCCGGTTGGTTCATCAAGGAAAACAATCCGGGGCTCATGAAAAATGGCAACCGAAAAAGCAAGTTTCTGTTTCCAGCCCAGTGGTAATGATTTCACCAGCTTATCGCCTTCGGCCGTTAAATGAAGCTCACCCAGCACCTGTCCCATTTTTTCTTTAATAAAATGACTGCTCATTCCATAAATACCTGCATAGAAGCGAATATTTTCTCTTACAGTCAGATCTTCATACAAAGAAAATTTCTGACTCATATAACCGATATTCCGCTTGATCTTTTCATTCTCCCTGTATACATCAAAGCCGGCTACCATTGCATTGCCGGATGTGGGCATAGATAACCCGGACAACATCCGCATAGCAGTCGTTTTACCAGCACCGTTAGCACCAAGAAAACCAAATATCTCTCCTTTATGTACACCAAAGCTGATATGGTCGACTGCAGTAAAGTCTCCAAACTTCTTTGTGAGATTTTCTGCTACAATTACTTTTTCATTCATACTAACTATTGCCATTAGCTTGTTTTCATTAATGCCATAAAACAATCTTCGATATTGGGCTCCGCTTCTTTCAATTCAAATGATTGTCCTCTTTGTTCCAGGTAACTTCTCAATATTTCTTTACTATCATTCCTCATCACAGCATGATGATATTCCCCAAACGGATAGGCGTCCTGTACCTCTTCACACTGTTTTAAATCATGCAACAACCGAAGCATATCAGTACTTTTAACTGCGAGTAATTTCTTACCGAAAGTCTCCACGATCCCCTGTGGTGTATTAATAGATAAAATTTTACCTGCCTGGATCAAAGCTACCCTGTCGCACATACTTGCTTCATCCATATAAGGCGTGGAAACAAGAATGGTAATACCCTGTTCTTTTAATCTTTTCAGCATTTCCCAGAATTCTTTCCGGGATACTGCATCAACACCAGTAGTCGGTTCATCCAGGAACAAGACCGATGGACGATGTATCAATGCACAACTGAGAGCCAGCTTTTGCTTCATGCCTCCGGATAACTTACCCGCTTTTCTGTCTTTAAATGGTTCAATCTGTGAGTAGATATCTTTTATCAGTTCATAATTCTCTTCTACGGAAGTATTAAAAATGGTGGCAAAAAAGTTAAGATTCTCTTTGACGGAAAGATCCTGGTAAAGTGAAAACCTGCCGGGCATATATCCCACTCTTTGGCGAATGGCTTTATAATCCTTCACTACGTCAAAGCCATCTACTGTTACGTTACCGTTATCTGCCAGTAACAATGTGGTGAGTATCCTGAATAAAGAGGTTTTGCCAGCACCATCGGGGCCGATGATTCCAAAGAGTTCGCCTTTCGATACAGAAAAAGAAATATCACTCAGTGCTGTTATTTCTTTCTTCTTACCATAGGTCTTTACAACGTTATTAATTTTAACTGCAGTCATTACTGATTATTACCAAATTTTACCTCCCCGTACATTCCGATCTTCAGATACCCGTCATTCTTCACTTTTATTTTTATTGCATACACCAGGTTAGCCCTTTCATCTTTTGTCTGAATAGTTTTGGGTGTGAATTCAGCTTTATCAGCTATCCAGGTGATTGTACCATCGAACTCTTTATACTTTTTTTCCCCATCATCTACCATCACTTTCACCTTTTGCCCCAGTTTTATTGTTGATAATTGAGAACCAGTCGGGTAAGCCCTTAATGTCATTGTTGACAAATCGGCCACCTTGTACAATGCCTTTCCCGCAGAGGTAACCTCGCCGGCTTCTGCATACTTTGTAATAACGGTACCGGCAACAGGGTTGATAATACTGGCCCGTTTCAACTGATCGTCCAGTTGGGCCACTCTTTTTTGCAAAGGCTTGCCTTCACTTAAGATGCTCCGGTTTTGCGTAGCGATATTATTCCGCTGTACATTGATCTGCTGTTGTGTAACCGCCAGGCTTTTTTTAGCCACATCAACCTGCGCCGTTATATCGTCTAACTGTTTCCCGGTAGCTGCATCCTGTTTCAGTAAATTTTGAATCCTTGTTTGTTCATGCAGGAGGTTATTCAATTGTGATTGCTGCACGGCCAATTGATTTTCCAGCAATTTCACCTGTGGTGATGCGTCGGCAGTTTTTTCTGACAATGCCTGTATATTGGCTTCCACTTGCTCTTTCTGCAATGAAATAGCAGCCGCATCCACAATTCCGACTACTGAATCTTTAGAAAGGGTCTGACCTTCTTCCACATTAAGGCTCAGTATCTTTCCTGACAACTCAGAAGAAACAATGACTTCGTTGACTTCAAAAGTGCCACTTGCGTCAAATTTGCCATTCCTATTATTACATGACGCTGTGATAAGCAAACTTCCAATGACCAAATACTGAAATACTCTTTTCATGTGTATATTTTTAATTTAGACAGTTGTCATATGTTACCTGCCGGCAGGTTCGCATTTAATGTTTTTTGCTCTCACAGGAGAGCCAGTGAGCTATTTACCTAAAATGGTTTGATAGTTGATTTGTACCTGTAACAATTGCACCTGGTGAGTGATCAGCGTTTGCCTGGCCTGGTCCTCTGCATTCACTTCTTTCAGAAAATCATTGGCTGTTATCACGCCGTTTTCCAGTTGTGCTTTAGCAGCATCCGTTACACTTCTTCGCAAACTGATAATTTCGTTATCAGTTGTCACCAGTTTTTGCAGCTTATCAATTTCTGCCTGCTGCTGTCTTAACAATGAATTGGTGTTGAGCAGGAAAGTTTCCTTCTGCACTTCCACCATTTTTTTATTAATGTTTACCTGTTCTTTCTCTTTCTTTTTGGTGTACAATCCCCCAAGCGACCAGTTGAACCTAATACCACCGATATAGAAAAAATCAAACTCATTTAAAAGCATATTCAAACCGGGCCGGCCATAACCACCCTGTACGAACAAACTTGCCTTTGGTAAATTTTTAGCAGTGATCAGTTTTTCCTGCTGACCAATGAGTTTTTGCTGCCCGCTATATAGTTTTAATTCTGGCCGGACAATTTCGTTGGCAGCGACCGCTGCAGAAACAGGTTTTTCCAATTGTACATGTTCATCCAGTTCCTGGCCAATGAATAATGACAGTGCATCGACTAATCCTTTTTTAGATGTTTTCACTTCGATGGACCTTTGCTCAGTTTTCAATAGTTCAGCTTTCAGCATATTAAGGTTCGACTTAAATGCTACGCCATTCTGTACTTGCGCCTCTACCCTTTTAATGCCTGTTTGAATATCAGCTTTTACTAAATCAACCTGCTTTAGTTGTTCATCAAGATAGAGAATACTCAGATAGAGCTGGTTGATCCTTTCCCTGAGTTTGTACAATTCCACTTCTACTTTCTGATCTTCCACAGTAGCATTGAGTTGCTGCAATGCCTTTTGTTCTTTGGTCATTCCGCCATCATAGATCAGTTGGCTGACATCTGCTACTAACTTATACTGGTCCTTTGAAGGCGATTCAATACTAAGACCGGGCAATGAAACCGGCACCCTTGTTACATCGGATTGATAGGTAGCCTGTCCGCTCAAAGAAAATTGAGGCAGAAACCCTTTTTGCAAATTCTCTACACTGATGGCAGTTGTTTGCTTTACAAGGTCCTTTTGCTTCACTGCCGGATAATTCTTCTGTGACAGGTCACAAGCCTCTGCCAGGCTGAGCTTTTGTAATGATTGGCCTGCCAGCTGAACAGAAAGGAACAATCCGCCAATTATTAAATATCTCTTCATAATTATAAGTTTAACCAGATAGTTAACATAATAGCAAAAAAATTATTTCTTTATTGCATCAATGATAAACTGCGGTATCTCCTTTTTCCGCTGTTCCATTACTGAGCGAAACTGTAATTCATCCAATCCAAGATTTTTCTGAAACATAGGCTTCGCCACGAACGGGAAAACAGTCATTGAGATCAGGTTCATCAGTAAATGCAGTGGGCTGATTCTTTTTATCCTTCCTTTCGCCACTTCCTCTTCAATTTGTGCCAGGAATTTTTCCGGCAGAGGCAGGTTCTTTCCTTTCCATACTTTGCTCAAAAAATATTCAGGATCCTGGTTGATCTCATTCAATACAAACAATGGGAGGTAAGGATTTTCCATGACGATAGTGATATACTCATCACAAAAACTTTCGATCTTTTCAAAGAGGGGTTTATCTGCCAGGAATATTTCGTTGATCTTGGGAAAGAGTTTGCCGGCTGCTTCCAGAAAGATCACTTCAAACAGTTTTTCCTTGTTCTTAAAATAGTAATGTAGCAGCGCTTTATTAATACCGGCCTCATCTGCTATATCCTGCATCCGGGCACCAGCCATGCCTTTCATAACAAATATCTTCTTGGCAGCTGACAGTATCCGCTCTTCCGTGGTCTTATCTTTTCTGATTTTGGACATTTTTAACCAAATGGTTAACAAAGATAAAAATCTATGACTTCTTTCCAAATATTTTTTCCGGTTGCTTAAACAAGGCTGTTCAAAATGTTGTTATTATTTGAATAACAGGCAGTATTACCCCTGCTCTTTTGAAAAAGAAAAACTATCTTCAGTAGCATATTATAAACCTGTTTTCACAGAAAACATAAACCATTAAACACATGAAACAAAAATTTCTACTGCTTGCTGTGTTAGCAGCAGCTTTTACTCTCACCTCCTGTGGCGGAAAAGCAACCGCTGCATCTATCGCACAAAAATGGTGTGATCTGAATGCAAAAGCCTATAAAGCAGAGGGGGCTGCTAAAGAAGCGGCTGAAGAAGCCCGGGAAAAATTTGAAAAAGAAATGCAGGAAAAATATAAGGATGATAAAGCCTTTTTGGAAGAAGTAGGAAAAGAAGTAGAGAAATGCGAAGATGCTTCTGAAGGAAGATAAAATTTTAAAGCCCTCCGAAACCGGAGGGCTTTTTCAAAAAAGCCTGGTTACAATCAAATTACTCAGCCCAGCTCATCACATAATCTTTGTTCTCGATTTCCAACGCCTGTTTTGTTAGCATCAGCGGCCGGAATGTATCTACCATTACAGCAAGTTCCTTTGTTTCTTTTGCGCCAATACTCTTTTCAACCGCACCCGGATGCGGGCCATGCGGTATCCCGGCAGGATGTAAAGTGATCATCCCTTTGGTCACATGTTTGCGGCTCATAAACTCCCCTTCTACATAATACAACACTTCATCACTGTCGATATTACTATGGTTATATGGTGCCGGGATAGCATTAGGGTGATAATCATATAACCTCGGCACAAATGAGCAGACTACAAAAGAGTTTGTTTCAAAGGTCTGGTGAATGGGTGGTGGCATATGCACCCGGCCGGTGATGGGTTCAAAATCATGAATAGAAAAAATATAGGGATAACAACAACCATCCCAGCCAATGACATCAAAAGGATGGGTACCATAATGCAGCCCATATAACATCCCTTTCTTTTTTGCCTTGATCAGGAAATCTCCTTTTTCATCAAATGTTTTCAGATCCTGTGGCGGACGGATATCTCTTTCACAATAAGGTGAGTGTTCCATCAGCTGACCGTACTTGCTCATATAGCGTTTGGGATATCGCAGCGGCGAGAAGGATTCCACAATAAAAAGCCGGTTATCCGGTGTATTAAAGCTGATCTGGTAAATCGTTCCCCTTGGCAACACAATATAATCGCCATAAGAAAAAGGCAATTCTCCATACTGTGTGTGAACAATACCACTGCCTTCATGTACAAAAATCATTTCATCAGCATCGGTGTTTTTATAGTAATAATCCTTCATGCTCTCCTGCGGCGCAGCAAGTACGATATGGCAATCACTGTTTACCAGTACCGGTATCCGGCTTTGCAGGTAGTCTTTCACTGGCTTTATCTTAAAGCCTTGGAGGCTTCGGTGCTTCAGCATTTTCTCTTCTGCCACCTGCGGGCTTACATCCACCTGGGGTTCTGTTTTGATGATCTGAGTAGGCGGATGACAATGGTAAAGCAGGGCATAATCATCGCTGAAACCTTCGGTAGAAAATAACTGTTCGCTGTACAATGAGCCATCGGTCTTGCGGAACTGTGTGTGACGTTTATGCGGAATGGTTCCGAGTGTATAATAGTGAGGCATGGTAATAAGTTAATTAGTTTATTGAGGAATTAGTTAATTAGGTATTAAGAAGGAATCTGCCTTTCTATTTCTCTAATTCCAGGGAGACCATCAGGAAATAGTATTTCCATTTCCGTTTGTCAATGTAGTAAGTAAAGTTTCGGTGAAAAGGCATTTAGTGTAATTTGCTATTTCAAATGTAAAGCAATTTCTTTTGATAAGAATCGGATTAATATCAGACACACACAGTTTTCTCGACGATGCCGTTTTCAACCATTTTGAAACCTGCAACGAAATATGGCATGCTGGAGATTTTGGAACAATGCAGCTGGCCGATCAACTCGCTTCATTCAAACCACTCAAAGGTGTCTATGGTAATATTGACGATAATGAGATCAGGAACCGGTTTCCAGAGCAACTTGTCTTTACCTGCGAAGGAGTGAAGATAATGATGCGGCATATCGGTGGTTCTCCACCGAAGTACAACCCGGAAACAAGAAAGGAATTATTGATTCACCAGCCGCAATTATTCATCAGCGGTCATTCACATATTCTGAAAGTGATGTATGATGAAAAAATTAATTGCCTGCATATGAACCCCGGTGCTGCAGGCAAACAGGGCTGGCATAAAGTGAGGACCCTTATCCGTTTTGTGATCGATGGAAAGGAAATGAAGGATTGTGAAGTGATTGAGCTGGGGAAAAGGTAAGCCTTTCTAAATCTTTCTTGAGAGGGAAAATTAAGAACCCTGAATTTGAAAAATCTGATAATAAAACCCGAATTATGTTACAAAAAACCATTCCTATCATACGCATTTTTGATTTGCAGAAAGCCAAAGAGTTTTATATTAACTGGCTGGGGTTTGAAGTTACTTTTGAACACCAGTTTGAGCCGGATACACCTTATTATATCGGCATTAAAAGAGATGATATTGAATTTCATCTTTCGGAACATCATGGCGACAGTGTGCCTGGAGTTAGAGTATTTATTATTTGCAATGAAATAGAAAAGTATTTTGCAGAACTACAAAGCAGGCCATATAAATATTACCGTCCCAGCTTAAATAAAACCTTTTATGGCACACTGGAACTCCTGGTGCAGGATCCCTTTGGTAATAAGCTGTCCTTTAATGAATACATTAAAAAATAGGACCGCTCATCCTATTTTGATTTTTCTTCTGGCAGCATCCTTTATTTTCAATAAAAAATTATAATATGAAAAAGATATTTTTCATCTGCCTGCTGTTTACATTTTCCCGGTTGGATATGGCCGCCCAGACAGACCCCCAAACGATCAAAGACATTGAAACAGTTTGTAATTATTATATGGATGGCGGTACCAACGGTGATAGTGTGCTTTTCTCCAAAGCCTTCAGTCCCACCGGGCAGATGCAGTATATGCGGAATGATACGCTGATAATTGTTTCCCTAAAAGATTTTATGGCCAGGATGAAGAACACCGGCAACAGGCAAAACAGGAAAACAAAAATTGAAAGCATACAGGTATTCGGCAACGCCGCTACGGCCAAGCTGACCATTGAATACCCTACTTTTTATTTTCACGACATTATGGGTCTGCTGAAAACCAAAGACGGCTGGAAGATCGTCAGCAAAATATTTTACCGCGAAGAAAAGAAGTGATCCCTCATACCCCATATTAAAATTAAAAGCCTGAAGGATTTGTTGATTCAACAGCATACTTCAGGCTTTATATTATCTCAAAATTGCAGTACTACATACCCGGGAACCAGGCCCTGCCAGCGCCGGCTTCACGGAATGGCCATGGAATAGCTACTAAAATAAAGATCAGTGCTATCAATAATAACCAACCTGCGTTTTTATAATTCAGCACTTTGGCTTTGCTACGGGCCAGTGTAATTAGAATAATGGCAACGATCATCAGCAAGGGATGTTCCACCCAATAAAAACGATAGAAAGAATCTTTCATCAACTCCACACCCTCTGGCAACCCCTTAGTAATACCATACCTGCCGGCAATAAACTGGTACAAACCGATGAATAACATGGTATGCGCCGCTATCATCAGCCATAGACTGCTGCTGCGGATACTTTCTTTCTTAGTAAATGCCTGGTAAAGGGTTAGCAGCAATAATAACAAGATGACCCAACGAAGCACATTATGAAGATGCAGCATTCCTGTTTCCATGATGAGAGTTTTGGAACAAATCTAAACGCTAAATATTAAATGCCGAAATCTTATTCCACCCAGTCAGCGATGAATACATTCGTATCCCTGGTACCACCATTGTTGCGGTTACTGGAAAACACTATTTTCTTTCCATTAGGCGAAAACATTGGGAATGCATCAAAGCCTTTATCACGGCTTACCTTTTGCAGGTTGGTTCCATCTTCATTGATCGTGTAGAGATTGAAGGGAAATCCTCTTTTGTATTCATGATTGGAGGCAAAGATGATCCGCTTGCTATCGGGCATATAAGTGGGAGCCCAGTTGGCCTGGCCATAAGATGTTACCTGTCTTGCATTACTGCCATCTGCATTGGCCACCCACACTTCCATATTGGTAGGGGCTACCATGTTCTCTGCCAGCAATTCTTTATACTCTTTTATTTCTGATTCTGTTTTTGGCCTTGATGCTCTCCAGATCAGTTTAGTGCCATCAGGACTGAACCATGCTCCGCCATCATAACCCAATGTGTTAGTGATCCGTTGTTCTGCTCCTGTTTTCAGATTCATAATATACAATTCAATATCACCATCCTTGGTACTGGTATAGATCATCTTTTTTCCATCTGGTGATAAAGTAGCTTCTGCATCGTATTGTTTTGAATTCGTCAGTTGCTTTACGATCTTACCATCAAGGTCAGCCATGAAAATATCGTAGCTGCTGTATAAAGGCCAGATATATTTATTACCATACTTTGACCTGTCCGGAACAGGCGGGCATTCTTCACTTCCCAGGTGAGTGGATGCATAAATAATATGCTTTCCATCCTTTGTAAAATAGGCGCAGGTGGTTCTGCCCTTACCCGTGCTTACCATTTTGTAGGTAAACTTCTCTCCCGGTTTAGTGGGTACTCTGCCAACAAATATCTGGTCGCAGTTGATTCCTTCTTTTGGATTGGTACGTTGAAAAACCAGGTATTTCCCGTCAAAACTCCAATAAGCTTCTGCATTATCACCCCCAAAGGTCAGTTGCTGTACATTTTTCAAATGCGACTCTTCCGTATAACGCAATGTATCAAGCGCCGGGTCAGTAGTAGTTGTCAGTTTCGAAGAATTATTACAGGAAGCGATCACCAGCAATGCACTGGAAGTAATTAGCAGGGGCAATACAAGTTTTTTCATATTATTTCGTTTCAATGTGTCTGTAATCTGGCAGACAGGGCTGCAAAGGTATTTTCGTTGTTACGTTGGTTTGTCAGATTATTGTCATACTCGCCGCTAAAATAATTTAGTTTTGCCTATGAATAAGTTTGCAAAAATAGCCCTCCCCTTTGCTTTGTTCCTGATTTTGATCAATGCCTGTAATGATAATGAAACATCCGTTTCACAGTACGATGAATTATTGAAAAAAACTCCTTTTGCCCCGCTTACGGATAGCATCAGGCAGGAACCGGGTAATGATGAATTATATTTTCGCCGGGCCATCTTATTGAATACAAACAATCTGCCCGAACCAGCCCTGGCTGATTTTCAAAAAGCCTGGTCGTTGAAGAAAGAAGAAAAATATGCTTTTGGTATTGCTACTTTACTGACTGATAAAAACCCGGACGAAGCCCTTCTTTTTTTAAATACTGCCATTAAAGATATTCCCTCCAGTTTTTTGTTGCAACTAAGCCTTGCCCGTGGCTATGACGCAGCTGGCAAAACAGAGGATGCCCTCAATGCTTGTAACAGCATATTGGAAAAAAATCCTGAGCAGGTAGATGTATTGAAAATGAAAGCTGATCTGCTGGGCAAAAAAGGCAATAGCACTGAAGCTATAGCTATTTTAGAAAAAGCCTACAATCTTACCCCTTTTGATGTGGAGCTCAATTATATACTTGCTTTAAAATATGCAGAGACAAAAAACAACCGGGTACTTTCCTTATGCGACTCACTGATCAGGGTTGATTCGCAGGGTGTTCATGCAGAGCCCTATTATTACAAGGGTATTTATTATGCCAACAACAATGATAAGGCAAAGGCGCTTTCATTGTTTGATGAGGCTGTTAAACATGACTATTATTTCCTGGATGGATATATTGAAAAAGGATCCCTCCTGTTTGAGATGAAAAGATATCCGGATGCCCTGAAAGTATTCAACCTGGCCCTTACCATCTCACCTAAGTTTGCAGACAATTATTACTGGATAGCCAAATGTCAGCAGGCCATGGGGCTAAAAGAAGAAGCCAAACTGAATTATCAAAGGGCATATGGCCTCGACAATACTTTTACTGTTGCTAAAGACTCTGCAGATAATCTCAAATAGATTTATCTTGCAGCGCAAATAAGTCATTATGCCCATCGTTGCCCCATCACTACTTGCTGCCGATTTCCTGAACCTGAAAAATGAATGTACCATGCTGAACGAAAGTGAAGCAGACTGGTATCACCTGGATGTGATGGATGGCCGCCTTGTTCCTAATATAAGTTTTGGCCCGATGATCATTGAGTTTATCCGTAAAGCCACCACCAAAGTATGTGATGTGCACCTGATGATAGAAGAGCCGGAAAAATATGCAGAGCAATTCAAAAATGCCGGCGCTGATATTTTGTCTGTTCATATAGAAGCCTGCCGCCACCTGCACCGCAATATTGAGCAGATAAAATCGTTAGGCATGAGAGCCGGTGTGGCCGTAAATCCTCACACTCCTGTTTCAGGCTTAAGTGATATACTCCATGATATTGACCTGGTATGCCTGATGAGTGTGAACCCTGGTTTTGGCGGACAGAAATTCATTCCTTATACATTGGATAAAATAAAACAACTCCGCAAAATGATCGATGAAAGAGGGTTGAAAGTACATATTGAAATTGACGGCGGGGTAACGGTGGAGAATGCTGCATCTATTATTGCAGCCGGGGCTGATGTGCTGGTGGCCGGTAACACTGTTTTTAAATCCGCTGATCCCAAAAAAACTATTGCACAGTTAAAGCAGCTTTAGTAATTGTGCCTTCAAATAAGATATATCGCTACTATTCAATACTGATTCCGGTACTTATTTTCATTATGCTTGCCTCCTGCGGACAACATCCCTGCGCCAAAGGTGACCTTCGTTACCGGTTAATTGGCTTTTCTGATGCAGAAGCTGATACCATAGTGTTGAGACGTTTACAAAAAAATACTTCTGCTGTGCTGGACAGTTTCATATTTAATGAAACTAATCCAATAAGGTTTACCCGTTTTACAGATACGCTGATCATGACTTCTTACTCATCCACCGCACTGCTGCAAAGTGACTACGATTACCAGTTGTATTTTCCCGCTGCAGCACGGGTGATCAGTATCACCGGCATACAGGAAGAACAATCGTATGGTACCCGGTCCGGTTTGTTTGGCTCGACCGGAGGCTGTATCAACATCATTACAGGTTGTATCGTAGACGGAGTACCGGTAAGTGCTGTAGTATTCCCCAATACTATTTATCTCAGGAAGTAATTTCCTGTTTACTCTTTTCTGCATGGGGAGGCACAAATAGCAATTAAATGAGTAATATTGTTATTAAATCAGCATCCTGCGAATGAAACAATTCAGGCTTTTTCTTCTACTGCTATTATTATTTGTTTCTGCAACTTCCTTCTCCCAAAACCTGCCTGCCGGCAAGGCAGGAAAATCAGCATTCGTTTCCGGCAAAGTAGTGGATGAAAACGAAAATCCTTTACCAAATGTGTCGGTGATTATCCTTGGCCAGTCAAAAGGAATTACCACCAACGACTCAGGTTATTTCCGTATCAAGGTAACGGCTGATAAAGCCTTTGCATTGATCTTTACTTATACAGGCCGCAGGGCAGAACAAAAGAATTTTTTATTGAACGAGAACGAGGAAGAAACGGTGACCATCCGCATGGAAAGAAGTGAGAATACTTTACAGGAGGTCATCGTTACCGATCAGCGGGACAGAAGGGAAACCGGGCTGATAAAACCGAATCCTAAAACTATTCTCAACTTACCCTCTGCGGTAACAGGAGTGGAAAGCCTGATCAAAATTTTTGTTGGCTCGAACAACGAACTGACTTCTCAATACTCTGTCCGTGGGGGCAGTTATGATGAAAACCTGATCTACGTAAACGATTTTGAAGTATTCCGTCCTTATTTAGTAAGAAGTGGCCAGCAGGAAGGATTGAGTTTTATCAATCCTGAAATGGTTCGCAATATCAGTTTTTACAACGGTGGCTTCCAGGCAAAATATGGCGACAAGATGAGCAGTGTATTGGATATTCAGTACAAGAAACCCAAACGCTTTGGTGGTTCTGCCTATGTCGGTATCCTGGAACAAGGCTTGCAACTGGAAGGCAGTGATAAGAATGCAAAGTTTAGTTACCTGCTTGGTGTACGCAACCGCAGCAACAGGAATTTATTAAGCCGGCAGGATACCAGGGGCAACTATGTTCCTTCATCAGCTGATTTCCAGGCTTTGCTGAATTATCAGTTCAGCCCCAAATGGCAGGCCGAGCTGCTCAGTAATATCTCCCAAACAAAATTTACCCTGGTACCCGAATTCAGCCAGTTAACCACTTCTGTCTTCTCCCCTATCTACAGCGCCACCATTGGTGTTGATATTTTCTTTGAAGGCCGGGAGAAAGATCAGTATCAAACCAATATGCTGGGTTTTTCTCTCATCAATCAGCCTTCCAAAAAACTGAAATTAAAATGGATGGCGTCAAGGTTTGAGAATGATGAAGCAGAAAATATAGATATCATCGGCGCTTACCTGTTTGGCGACAGGGATTTTGATAAACGAAATCCTACTTATGGGTTAATTGTAAATCCCCTCGGCGCCGGTGTGTACCAGAACTGGGCAAGAAATGAGCTGAACATTGAGAACTGGAATGTATCCCACAAAGGGAATTACGAGCAGGGCAAACATGCTTTTCAATGGGGATTGGGTTTTGATAAAACAGCCATTGCTGATAAACTCAATGAATGGGAGTTCCAGGATTCTGCCGGTTATGCATTGCCATATCAACCCGATATGCTTAACCTGAATAAAGTAGTTAAGTCAACCGCCATTCTTGACATCAATAAATTTTCCGGTTACCTGCAGGACAATGTTTTATTGGGAGACAGTAATAACTCAATTACTTTAACCGGTGGTGTACGTTTCAATTATAATTCATTGAACAAAGAATTTTTGATTTCACCCCGCCTTGGCGCCAGTTGGAAACCCCGGTCAAAGAAGGACATTATTTTCCGGGCCGCTGCCGGAACTTATCATCAGCCGCCCTTTTACCGGGAACTGAGAAGGTATAACGGAACGATAAATACAAATCTTCAATCGCAAAAAAGCTGGCAGGCCGTGGCTGGCTTCGATTACAATTTTATAGGGATCAGCAACCGGCCTATGCGGTGGACCACTGAAGCATATTATAAAAGCATGACAGATGTGGTACCGTACGATGTGGACAATGTCCGTGTCCGCTATTTTGGAGAAAATCTTGCCAAAGCCTATGCTACCGGTATTGAAATGAGGCTGCATGGTGAATTGGTTCCCGATGCAGAAAGCTGGATCAGTTTGGGTATTATGAAAACGGCCGAAGATATCAATGGTGATCATTACTATCGTTATAAAAATGCAGCCGGCGAATTCATCACGGCACAAAGCACCGACCAGGTAGTGGTGGACAGTACAAGATTTGATGTGGGCTGGCTGCGCCGTCCTACTGATCGCCGTATTACATTTGGCATGTTCTTCCAGGACTATCTCGCTACCAACAAAAATTTTAAAATGTTTCTGAACCTGCTCTATGGCAGTAATCTTCCTTATAATATTCCCGGCGCAGTACGTTACCGCAATGCAGCAGTGATAGAACCTTATATCCGCTGCGATATTGGCTTCAGCGCCTTGCTGATGGATGATGACCGCAGCAAACGCCGCAGCCACTCCCCTTTCCGCAATTTTGACAATGTCTGGGCCAGCCTGGAAGTATTCAATATCATCGACCGGGCCAATATCATCTCTTATCTTTTTGTAAAAGATTTCTCCAATACAGTTTACCTGATGCCTAACCGCCTTACTCCAAGGCTGGTGAATTTTAAAATTATAGCGAGGTGGTAATGAAATGTCATGTTGCCCCGATAGCTATCTGGATGACGTAGTATAATCTAAGAGATCAATTTGGGCTCTCATCGTTCTGTTCGTTGAGCACCTTCAGTTCCGGCTGTTCGCTACAAGTCCTCGCTGCGCTGCGGGCTTTCCGCTACCATCCGGCAGCCTTTCAGAGTTCAACTCATTTATCAGCAAAAACAACAATCCCGCCGTAAGGCGGGACTGCTGTAAAAGTGTTCACTACGGAATAATCCTTATTGTGATTTGCTTCGGTATAAAAATAATTCATTTTCATATTCAACATCAAAAAAAATCTTGGTATTTTCAATATCCTTTAAACTTTTCTGCTATGAGAAAAATTGTAGGCCTTGACATAGGCGTAAGTTCGGTTGGCTTTGCAGTCGCTGAAGCATCTGACAAAAAGGAGTCTATCGATTTACTTGCTAGTGGAGTAAGAATAATAACGGAAGACCCAAACTTTCATGGGAGGTTTTACACAGGCAACTCTGCATCCAAAAACGCAGATAGAACAACAAAAAGAAGTATAAGAAGGCTAAATAATCGATATAAAAACCGCCGGGCTGAGCTAATTGAAACATTGTCATTAGCAGGCATGATGCCAGATGAAGATTTGCTATATCGGGCAACAAGTCTTGAGCTTTATTTCTTGAGAGAAAACGCAATAAAAAGTAAAATATCACTAAATGAACTTGGTAGAATATTCTACCATTTAAATCAGAAAAGAGGATTTTTAAGCAATAGAAAGTCACAAACCGAAGAAGAAAATAATAGCGAGTATTTGCAAAAGATCAAAGATTTAGAAATAAAGGTTAAAGACACAACAATCGGAAGCTATTTCTATCACCAACTTTGCAACAATCCATTAACAAGAATAAAAGAAAACATTTTTCCCAGAAAGGAATATATCCGAGAATTCGATATAATATGGAATAAACAAAAAGAGTTTTATCCCGAATTACTTACAGGCGGCTTGGGAGAAAATAATAAAGGAACCCTTTATCAAAGAATCAGGAATGAAATAATCTATTACCAAAGACCCCTAAAAAGTGTAAAGCACTTGGTATCAAATTGTCGTTTTGAACCTTTGAAAAAAGTTTCTCCAAAATCTTCACCCCTCTTTCAGGTATTCAGGATTTGGCAGCAGTTAAATAATCTTGAGGCAAAGTCCCCGGCTAATGAAATATATAAACCAGACACAGCACAACGTATCATACTCTTTGATGCACTCCATTCCCAAAAGGAACTGTCTGCAAGAAATACACTAACTAAGGCGAAAATCCTGAGACTATTAGAGCTACCCAAAGACTATTTTCTAAACTACGATGAAATAGAAGGCAATAAGACTTTTCTTACACTATATAATGCCCTTAGGTCAGCAAATGTTGAAAAAGCTGATGATTACTTATTTTATAGCCCCCTTGCTCCTCAGGAAGAAAAAGGTGGTCTATGGCAATTATGGCATATAACATATTCCCTTCCTAATGAAAGAGATGTAGTAACTGCATTACAAAAGCATTTTCAATTTACAGAAGAACAAGCAACAATAATTGCAAGTAGGACAGGATATACCGCTGATTTTGGAAGTTTAAGTGCCCGTGCAATTAAGAAATTACTACCTCACTTGCATGACGGATTACATTATGATAAAGCCTGTAAAGAAGTCGGATACGACCATGTTGACGACATTGGGCTTGACCAAGAGAGGGCCTTATTAGACAAACTAGAAGTATTAAAACCAAACACACTCCGAAATCCGGTAGTTGAACAGATACTGAACCAGGTTGTAAATGTCATGAATACTATAATAGAAAAATATGGTAGACCTGATGAGATTAGAGTTGAGTTGGCTAGAGAACTAAAGAATAATGCTAAGCAAAGGCAAAGAATAACAAAACAAAACAAAGACCTGAATAAAAAAAATGATGATATAAGATTAAGGCTTGTTAAAGAACATGGATTTAAAAGAGTAAATGCCAGGGACCTCCTGCGCTACAGACTTTGGCAAGAAACAGAGCATATTTGTCTTTACTCTGGAAAGCCAATCAAATTTTCCGATTTATTTAACGGTAAAACTGAAATTGAGCACATACTACCTAAGTCGAGAAGCTTTAGCAATAACATGAGTAATTATATAGTGGCGTACGAAACAGAAAACACATTAAAAGGACAAAGGACTGCATATGACTATATGAAATCAAAAGGAGAAAAGGCACTAAAAGATTTTGTCGACAGGGTAAATCATCTTCACGATGAAGACAGAATCAGTAAATCTAAACGAGATATTTTGCTTTGCCCCGGCGAGGAAATTCCTAATGATTTTCTTGAAAGGCAGTTAAAAGACACACAATACATAAGCCGGGAAGCGGTAAAGATGTTGAAAAAAATAGCTCCAAAAGTCACAACTACAACAGGCTCTGTAACCGATTATTTAAGAGACAAATGGAAGCTATCACATTTAATGGAGGAAATAAATATCGATAAATATAGAGCAGTAAATCAGACTGAAAGAAGAACGATTAAAGATCAACAAGGAAATGAAAAGGAAATTGAAACCATTGTCAACTTTAGCAAAAGGGACGACCATCGTCATCATGCAATAGATGCAATTATTGTAGCACTCACCAGTCAATCAATTATTCAACGTCTTAATAACCTAAACAAAGAATTTCATACTTATGCAGCACTTAAAGAAAATCCATTAAATTTTCCCGAACCGATGAAAGACACAAGAAATAAGGTGAAGATGCATCTTGAAAACACTCTTATTTCATTTAAAAAACCAAGTAGTAAAGTAGTAAGCAAAAAGAAAAATAGGATAAAAACAAAAAATGGAATTAAAGTTCAGGAAACATGGGCGCCAAGAGGTTCACTTCATGAGGATACAGTTATGGGCCAGATTAAACGGTATAAGAAAGTTCCGATTGATAAAAAATTCAACTCAATTGAATTGGTCATTAACGAAGAGTTAAAGGCTGCATTGTTCGAAAGAATAAAGCAACACAACAATGACCCTAAAAAAGCTTTTGACAAACTATCAAAAAACCCTATAATATTTAATGGATTAGAAATTACTGAAGTATTAGTATGGGACAGAAGATATACAAAGAGGGTTGTTATTTCTGAACATATAACATCAGCACAAATAAGCAAGATAGTTGACAAAAAGGTCAAAGAACTTCTGGAATCGAGAATAGAAGAAGCCGGAAGCATCAAAGAAGCCTTTAAAGAATATAGAACCAATCCACTATTTCTCGACTCTGCAAGAACGCTTCCTATAAGAAATGTAACTGTATTTGATGAAGGCAATCTTCAGCAGGTAAGAGATGGGTTTGTATATACAAAAGGGAATCATCATGCTATTATTTACACAGATGGGAACGGAAATTTTAAAGAAAAAGTGGTACCCTTCTGGTATGCTGTCGAACAATGTTTATTGAATTTAAAAACAGCTGGTTCCATTTATCCTACAATTGATAAATCACCAAGCGAAGAAGGATGGAAGTTTTACACTTCATTACAAATAAATGATTTGTTTGTATTAGACTTAGATCCGAATGAAATTGACTTCACAGCTCAGAAAAATAGAAGTTTAATTGCAAAAAATCTATATCGAGTTCAGAAAATATCAAAAGGAGATTATGTCTTTAGACATCAGTATGAGACAACACTTGAAAGAAACGAACCTTTTGCCTTAAGAAGGCTTCGTTCAGCAAAAGAATTACAAAAAGCTACAAAAGTCAGATTGAACCACTTAGGAGAAATAATAGAGGTGGAAAACAATAAGTAATTCAGTAATTAAAAATATTTAAAAGCTTTAACCGTTATTAGGAATTGTAAACCAATTCCTATGATAAAGCGGACCCTTTATTTTGGCAATCCCGCCTATCTCAAAACCGCCAATGAGCAACTTGTAATAGAGATGCATGATAGTGGCGAAACCAAATCAGCACCCATAGAAGATGTTGGGTTGCTAATACTCGACCATAAGCAAATAACCATTACACAATCCCTACTTGCCAAATTGTTGGCAAACAATACAGCCGTAATAACCTGTGATGATACTCACCACCCCACTGGTATGATGCTGAACCTTGACGGGCACACATTGCAGAGTCAGAAATTTCAGGCACAGGTAGATGCCACGGTTCCGCTTAAAAAACAATTGTGGCAGCAAACCGTTACTGCCAAAATACAGAACCAGGCAGCTATGCTGGCCTTTCGCAGGGAAGAAAATAAAATACTGCTGTCTCTTGCCGCTTCAGTAAAAAGTGGCGACAGTGACAACTGTGAAGCTCAGGCTGCCGCCTACTATTGGAAAAGGGTATTCCCCGATTTTTTGGAATTCAAGAGGGAACGCTACGGCCCGCCCCCTAATAACTTATTAAACTATGGCTATGCCATTCTCAGGGCATTGGTGGCAAGAAGCCTTGTTGCAAGTGGTTTATTGCCTACACTGGGCATTCATCACCGCAACCAGTATAATGCCTATTGCCTGGCAGACGATATAATGGAGCCCTACCGTCCTTATGTTGATTATGTAGTGTACCAGTTAATCCGTACCAACGGAAAATACCTGGAGATGAGCCCTTCCATGAAAAAGACTTTATTGGAAATACCGGCATTGGATGTATTGATTGACGGAAAGAAAAGCCCCCTGATGAATGCGGTACAAAGAACAACTGCATCATTAGCTAAATGCTTTGAAGGTCACACAAGAAAACTATTATATCCCGGGTTTGAATGATCTCCCCTCGCTTTCTGGGGAGAGACCGGGGCTGAAGTATGTATCAACGCCTAAACGCATATCGCATCATGTGGGTACTCGTATTCTTCGACCTGCCGACCGAAACAAAAAAGGAACGGAAGATATACGCCAAATTCCGGAAGGATATTATGGCCGATGGCTTCAATATGTTCCAGTTCAGCATTTATCTGCGGCATTGCCCCAGCAGGGAAAATGCTGATGTGCATATACAGCGGGTAAAGAGAATTCTCCCCCCAAAAGGACATGTAGGTATCATGTGTATTACGGACAAGCAGTTTGGAATGATGGAAATTTTCCGGGGAAAAGAAATAGCAGAAGCGCCTGAAACCATCCAGCAGCTTGAACTTTTCTAAACCATTTCTTTGGGATAACCAAAGTACAGAAATAAAAAAATGGGTCCTCTGACCCATTTTTTTCATTGTAAAACTCAGCTCAAAATCATTAAAACCAATAGCTTATCCAAAAACGGTTGTTAAAGAGCTAAGCTACACGATAATTTGAAAGCAAATCACAACAAAATGTGATTACTGAACTTTTAAGAGTTAGTTGTTAAAGAGCTAAGCTACACGATAATTTGAAAGCAAATCACAACAAGGT